>Ga0228710_1007985_pt1 | contig 15389 bp, 12 predicted proteins | sample MedpolnodulmetaG_FD_177995 | JGI IMG/M metagenome (GOLD analysis project Ga0228710, IMG submission 177995) | Root nodule microbial communities from Medicago polymorpha collected in Santa Monica, California, United States - pink nodules | ecosystem: Host-associated > Plants > Roots > Nodule...
AGAGAGAGAGAGAAGAAAGACACAAAGCAATTATACAGGTTCCTTCCACAAACCGGAAGTAGTCCTGTCCCCCTTGCACTTCCAAGGAGATTTCACTAACAGTGTAATCTAAAATTATTACAAGTACTCAAGCACACAAGCAAGAGATTTCCAATGCTCAAGCACACAAGCAAGAGACTTTCCTATGCTCTAGTACAACTACAAGAGACTTACAAATGCACAAGCACACAAGAAAGAGACTTACAAACAAACAGATTTACACAAAAAATTGTTTGAGTTTGAACACTTGATATACAATCAGTGGTGTTCTCAATACAAATCAATTACAGACTCTTTAGACTCTTGAGACTATTGAATTTCTAAAATGTGGACTTTGCTAAGAAATTCTACGTAACTTTGAAATGCAAACAAAACGGAGTATGAACTTTGAGATGTTTAGAGAGTCTAGCTTTTGAATGCGTGTGTATTGCTTTCTTGTCTGTATGTTGTATATTTGTCTATTTAGTCTTTTCAACTAGAAAACCTTCACTCCTTTATATAGTGGTGTGAAAGAGACGTTGGAGAATAGCCAGCACGCATGCATAAAAGAGTCGTTTGAAACTTGTTGATCACCAATGATCTTTTGCCTGATATGGTTATTGTCCTATGAATGATCAATTTCAAATCCATTCCTTGTATGAGGGAACATTTCTGTAGGCAGAGCTGTTATCCTTGTCTTGTTGCAAAGCACGACCAAAGTAGTGGAGAAGGTGGTTGTACAGTTCGTACAATTTTCCTTTTTCAACGCTCTTGAAAGAGTAAGAACCTAAGGCCTTCAAAATTCATCTCAAGGCCGTTGTTACACTTCTTTACGTCTTTAGCAACTCTTAGACAAGATAAAAAGAGATTCCAGCTTTGAGTTCTTCAGCTCCTGATGAACTTCAACTTCTGGTGATCTTGCTTCTGATGAGGTGCTTCTGATGAACTTGCTTCTGATGACGTCATCACTTCAGGAGCACTTTGTACTTCTGGAGCACTATTCCTCAGACGCTTCAAGCTTACTTTTTGTTGATTGTTTTGCTCTCTTTTGTTCTTTCAGAACCCTTTAAAGATATAAAATTTTGTTTATGGTCCTGTACACTTGAACAAATATTAGCATATCCAATTGACAATTTTTAATACCTTGTTATCATAGAAACCTTAAGGGTGACATATGTTAAACATTCTTTGTTTTAACAATTTCCCCCACTCTAAGGGTAATGTATGTTAAACGCATTTTGTTCCAACAATCTCCCCCTTTATGATGATGACAAACATTAGTATTAAAAAAAATTCAATTGTTGTTAATCTAATTAACACGTTGACTATATGGGTTTGAGGTTTGTAAGCTCCCCCTGAGTCTAATAGTACTTTAAGGTGATGTTTGTATGCTCCCCCTGAGTTCTATTCATGTTAATTAAATTTATCATTAAGGCGCAATATTCACTAAGAATAATCTCACATAAAAAGTTTAGAGATAAGAAGATGGTCCTATTAATTTAAGTTGTTTTAGAGATAAATTAATGGGGCTCAGCGCTTGTAATACTATACTCTTACTCCCCCTTTTGTCAGCAACAAAAAGTAAAAAAATTATAAAGGCAAAAAGAAAGAGATGAGAAAAAAATTTCAGAAGCAATTGGTCAGAAGCAGTAATATAGATCAGTAGCAAGAAGTTCAGAAGCATAAGTTCAGCAGCAAAAAAAATATTTTAGAAGCATAAGACAACAGATATAAAAGACAAGCTAGGTGTGCAACTAAGGTTGGGCTTGTTTTTGAAACATTTCCATCATTTGTTTCATCATCTTGTTGGTCTCTTCAGATTGCTGCTTCATTTCTCTTTTGAAGTCTTCATTGCTTTGGATCAACTTCTCTTCTCTGACTCTAGCTTCTTCAAGCTTAGCTTCTGTAGATGCCTTGTACTCTATCAGAAGTAGCTTTTGCTCTAGAAGTTCCTTCTTCAGCTACCTGTTCTCTTGCTCTAGTTCAGCATTCCTTTGCAGCACAGCTAGTCCTGGTGATGCGTGTTTGACATTCATCCTTGTCAACCAGTTCACATTGAGCTCCCTTGGGTGAATTCCAGCTAGAATGAAATCAGTTTCATTCCTTTGCCTTAAGCAGAGGGGATGCTTAACCCAAGTCTTCAGGACTCTAACTTCTTCAAGATTGTTGGTAACTCCCTTTAGCCAATCTTTGAGCTTCTGCAGAGCAGTGTCTTGATCATCTATGCATGTTCTTTGAAGAGCATTCAAGACATTGTCAGTCCTTTCCTTCAGTCTCTTCCAGGACTGCTTATAGCTTTGATCATGTCTTGTTTGAGTTAGCCTATTGAGCTCCTAAAAGATGTTATTACAAACATCTGCTAATAAAGTTGAATCCAGATACATGGTTAGTGGGAATGGAATTTTATCTGGTTTAGCAGGAATTATGGGTTGAATGGCTAGATGTGATGATGAAGGTTGGTTGGTTGTTTGTAGGAATATTTGTCTCTGTCATGTCATCAGAACCAGAAGTGGAGAAAGAATTGGTTATATCAATCTCCATTTCAGTAGCTTCTGGTTCACTGACCTCTTCAGTACATGAAGTAGACTCAATATATTCAGGGATGATTTGGATTTTGGTTAACGAAATTTGTGGTTCAGTTTGTTGTTGTTGGGGGCTTTCTGAAGTAACTTCATGAGAAGCTACTTCAGAGGCTTTCTGAAGTTCACATTCAACTTCAGGCAGTTCACCAGAATAGTGACTGACTAGTTGATCTAACACATTGGGTTCAGGTTGTTTTGTGGGTGATTTTGGTTGGGAGTTTGAGGGTTCACATGTTTCAGTTTGGGTTTGGGTTTGGGATGATGTAGCAGTAGTTGCAGAGGCTGATCCAGCTGGTTCATCAGAACCTTCTACATCAGCAGGTGCAACATTGAGGGGTTTAACCATAGGTAGTTGTAGGGGATGGTCAATTGGTAGTTTTTTGCAAATGTCTATCCTTATTTGAGACATTTCCCCTAGGCTTTTAAGAATAGCTGGGTACTTTGGCTCAAATGATTTAGTGTTGGCTTTTTGTATGGGTTTGGAGGATGGTGAGATGTTTTTGTAAAGTTTGTTGAGAGGGACATCATCTATATCAGATGAGTCTGGGGAGGAGATAGAGGTTTCAGATCCAGATTCAATTTCTATTAAGTTAGCAGAGTTTGGGACATCAGGATTACCTCTTGAAGCAGCAGCTTCTGAAGTTGCAGCTTCTGATCCAGCAGCTAACACCTCATCATCCTTCAGTAGCTCTCCAGACACCACTAGCTGTTGTAAATCTTCAGTGAGTTCAATCCCAGCTTGAACAGCTTCAATGTTTGTCTTCTCCAGTAGCACATTAGCAGGCACTGAGATTTGAGCAGCAATCTCAAGTGCTTTTTGCACAGCTGCTTCCTTGGCTTTTTGCTTCAGAATTTCTCTTGTCATAAGAGAGGTAGCAGCTTCCTCCTCTTCCTCAGCAGCCAGGCTTGCTTGCCTCAGCTTCCTAATACCCATCTTCCTCTTCTTGGATGGCTGAGCAGTATCCACTTGCTTCTTGTTGTCTTGTCCAGAACCTCAGAAGCATCTAGCTCTTGTGCTTCTTGCTGAATGGTGAGCACATCAGAATCAGATGTATTAGCTTGAGAAGCATCAGCCTTTGACTTCTTGGCTTTCTTTGAAGCTTTCTCAGAAGCATCTTCAACATACTCAACTTCTGTCATTGCTCTTTTCTTTGACTTCCTGCTTTTAGCAATAGGCAGGACACCTCCATACATTTCCTCAGGGATGTCACTGATCTTGATGGTTTGACCAGTCCTCTCAAAGTGATCAGCCATATACATGACTTGAACTTCTATGGGGTCTTGCTTGTAGATGGGAGGAAAGTCATCCATAAGATTGGATAAGACTGTACATTCCTTCAAGTCTGTACTCAACACCTTGTGATCCTCCTTCTCTATCAACTTTAAGTGTTTGAGGGTGCTGCCATTAATGATCTTCCCTGTTACTGTGCCAAGCTGAGCATCAGTAAAGTAGTTGACCTCTTTGAGTGCATTCAGAATTCCTCCTTGATGAAGAATTTCTGAAATCAGCCTACCATAGGGAATCCAGGTCCTCTTAATGGTTTGGCTTTCTTTTAGAGTCTTGATCATGTGCCTGAAGATGTACTTGGGCATATATGCTTTCTGCTTGGTCAGAAAGAAATGTAGAAACACTCTATGATCTAAATAGGGTTGGTCTCCACCACCACCTTTTGGTAGGAGATTTTCATTCTGAATCTTCAGCAGCATCTTGATCTTCATGCTCAACTCACTGTATTTTCCTTTCTTGGTACTATTGAACATGGTTTTATTGACAATGTCGTTCCAAGGACTTGTCTTGTTGTTATCCAAGCCATTCACAAATTTTCCTTCAAAAGCTCTCCTAATCACCCAAGTAATAGAAGCTTCTGAGACAGAGATAGGAATCCCCATGATGCTTGATCTGATTTCTGTGCCTCTAAAGGGTTCCAATCCTATTTCTTCTCTAGTCTAGCCCTGCAGACTAGGATCAAGAAGTATCTTCTCATCCAACTCCAACTGTGCAGCTTTTCTATCATATACTTGCGCTCTTACCCAGAAGTGTCTGACCAAACTCAAATAAGTTGGCCCATTGAGCATTCCGAAGTAGTCTTCCAAGTCTTGTGCTTGATAGATATCTCTTAGCTCGCATCCATGATAAGCTAGAGAGATGAAGTCTACGGGGTTTTCAACCTGCATATTGAGTTCCCATTCTTCAAGGGACATGGTTCTCCCCCTCATTTCGTAAGCTGAAGTTTCTTGATTGGATGGAATAGTTTCTTGCATGGAACTTGATGATGCCATTGATGAAGATTTAAGGTTTTAGGGTTCTTAGGTTTCTTTGTTGTTTGAGAGAGAGAAAATAATTTCACACAAATACACAGAAATTGAAAGTGTAGGTAGTGATTGTGAGTTGTGTGTGTTTTGTCAAAGTGATTTGAGTAAAACGTTTGCAATTCACACAAAGGGGACAAACAAACAAAGCATTAATGACGTTGGGGGCCCGAGATAGTACATTCAAAGCTTAATTCATCATTGCCCTCTTACGTTATACACTAATACAATTAAGCCACGTCAGAATATTCTCAGAGTAACAGCTTAGTTAGTGGGGCACGTGTTACTGAAAGTAACTTCCAACGTTTCCACTAACTCTGTTGTTCAGGAGCACAAAGTCCAGCTTTTGGAGTTCAGATGCTGACGTCATCTTCAGAAGCACATTTTCCTCAGAACCTCAGTAAAGAGCTTCTGATGGACTATAGCTTCTGAACGACTTCAGGACCTAAATTCCAATTCAGGAGCAAGCAGATTTAATCAGACACAAAGTGCATGTTCAAATTTTTCTTTATAAAATCAAATCTTTCCACAGTTAAAGGCTTAGTAAATATATCAGCCCATTGATGTTCAGTATCAATGAATTGTATATCTAAAATTCCTTTTTGAACATAATCTTTGATAAAGTGGTGTTTGATTTCAATATGCTTGGCTCTTGAATGTAAAATTGGATTCTTTGACAAACAAATACCAACATTATTATCACAATAAATGGGAATACTGTTAGCATTTATCTGATAGTCTTCCGACTGATGCTTCATCCAAAGTACTTGTGTACAACAACTTGCAGCTGAGATGTATTCTGCTTCTGCAGTAGACATAGTAATAGTTACTTGTCTTTTGCTAGCCCAGGATATCAGATTCTCACCAAGGAATTGACAATTTCCACTGGTTGATGTTCTTTCAATCCTATCACCAGCAAAATCAGCATCACAGAATCCAACCAACTTATAATCTAAGGATTTCCTATAGAGGAGTCCAAGATTTGTTGTTCCTTTCAGATACCTAAAGATTCTCTTAACAACAGTTAAATGAAATTCTCTAGGATCTGATTGGAATCTTGCACACAAGCATACACTGAGTAAAATATTTGGCCTAGATGCAGTGAGGTATAACAGAGAACCAATCATACCTCTGTACAACTTCTGGTCTACCTTTGTTGCAGTATCTTCTTTGCTTAAGATGCAGGTTGGATGCATTGGAGTGTTCATCACTTTACAATCTTCAAGCTTGAACTTCTTTAGAAGCTCCTTTGTATACTTTGTTTGATGAACATACACTCCATCTTTGAATTGATTGACTTGAATTCCAAGGAAGAACTTTAATTCTCCCATCATGCTCATTTCAAATTCATCTTGCATTAACTTAGAGAATTCCTTACAAAGAGATGCATTAGTAGAACCAAATATTATATCATCAACATATATTTGCACAACAAGAATATTTTCCTCAAGAGTCCTTCTGAAGAGTGTTGTGTCAACCTGACCTCTTTTCAAATCATTTTTAATCAGGAAATTACTTAGTCTATCATGCCAAGCTCTTGGAGCTTGTTTCAAGCCATATAGTGATTTCTTAAGTTTAAAGACATGGTCAGGATGCTTAAGATCCTCAAAACCAGGAGGTTGCTTAACAAACACTTCTTCTTCTATGACTCCATTAAGAAAGGCACTCTTGACATCCATTTGATATAATATTATGCCATGATTGATTGCATAGGATAGAAGTAACCTGATTGCTTCCAATCTTGCAACTGGAGCAAAAGTTTCAGTGTAATCAATGCCTTCTTGTTGACTGTAGCCTTGAGCAACAAGTCTGGCTTTGTTTCTGGTTACTTCACCATGTTCATTCAACTTATTTCTGAATACCCATTTTGTTCCAATAATGTTCTTCTGTAGAGGTTTGGGTACCAGATCCCACACATCATTTCGTTGAAATTGATTGAGCTCTTCTTGCATAGCTACTATCCATCAATCATCTGAAAGTGCTTCATCAACTGTAGTAGGTTCAATTACTGATAACAGTCCTATCATAGACTCTTCTGGTCTGAAATATGATCTTGTTCTTCTAGGACTTTCTTTGTTTCCAATGATTTGATCCTCAGGATGTGAGGACTTGTACTTGAAAGTGTTCTTGGATTGATCAGCTTGCTGGGAGCCATCTTGTGCTACATCAAAAGCAACTTCCTCTTGTGCTTCTGGAGTGGGGTCAGCTTCTGGACTAACTTCAGATGCATCAATCTGATCAGGTTCTAGAGTATCTTCAAAATCCTGTATATCTGCAAAACTTTCATCTTGCTCTTGAGTTTCATTTCCAGGCTCTTTGTCATCAAATTTAACGTGCATTGATTCTTCAACACAGAGTGTCTCTGAATTATACACTCTATATGTCTTTGACCTTTCAGAGTAACCTAAGAAGATTCCTCTTTGGGCCTTGGCATCAAATTTCTTTAGGTAGAGCTTGGTATTTAGAATGTAACAAATACATCCAAATTGATGAAAGTAAGAGATATTGGGTCTTCTTCCTTTGAAGAGTTCATATGCAGTTTTCTCCAAGATAGGTCTGATATAGATTCTATTTTGGATATAACATGTTGTATTCACTTCCTCTGCCCATAAATGTTTAGCTAGATTGTTTTCATGAATCATGGTTCTAGCCATTTCTAGTAAAGTTCTATTCTTTCTCTCTACAACCCCATTTTGTTGTGGAGTTCAAGGAGAAGATAATTCATGGATGATTCCATATTTTTCACAAAAAGATTCAAATGGCTCATTTTCAAATTCTCCACCATGATCACTTCTAACTTTTAAAATTTTCATTTCTTTTTCAAATTGGATTTGAGTGCAGAAGCTACTGAATACATCATATGCACAATCCTTACTTTTCAGGAATTTTACCTAAGTCCACCTGCTGTAGTCATCAACTATGACTAATCCATATTTACTTCCATATAAGGATTCAGTGGTAACTGGTCCAAACAGATCAATAGGAAGTAATTCTAAGGGTCTGGAGGTGGAAACAATGTCTTTTGATTTAAAAGATGTTTTAACAATCTTCCCTTTTTGGCATGCACCACAGAGTGCATCTGAATGATGATCAATATCAGGTAGGCCCTTAACAAGTTGTGACTTACTAAGCTTAGAGATTAACCTCCAGTTAGCATGTCCCAGCCTTTTGTGCCATACCCATTTCTTATCATTCACTGATAGAAGACAAACTACCTTCTGATCAACCAGTTCAGAGAAGTTAATTTTATAGACATTGTCCATCCTCTTTCCTTTAAAAATGATGGAGTTATCATCTTTGTTGACTACTGTGCAGCTAGTCTTATCAAACAACACATCATAACCATTGTCACAAAATTGACTGATACTCAAAAGGTTATGTTTAATACCATCTACCAGCCACACATTATTAATTGAGATAGAGGCGTTACTAATAGTTCCCGTACCAATGATCTTGCCAGATTGGTTGCCTCCAAACTTCACATTTCCTCCTTCCTTCATTGCGACGGTGAGGAACATAGATTTCTCTCCTGTCATGTGCCTTGAGCATCCACTGTCCAGGTACCATGACTTGTGCTTTTCTTTTGCCCTTAGGCATATCTGCAGTATTGACAGTTTTAGATTTAGGTACCCATTGCTTCCTAGGTCCTTTGGGGTTAGTACTTGAAGGTTTACTCTTCACTTCTTGTACTTTGTGCTTTGAGTTTGAGTGCTTCTGGTTAATTGATACCTCGGGTTTAACACCATTTGGTTTTGGTTTCCAAGAAGCAACGACTATTTTGTTCTTCTGAGCCTTGGACTTCAAGACATTAGACTCTGTTTTAAGTAGACTCTGAGGAACAGATTCTGCTTTCTTCGGAATCTTGATCTTTGAAGTTCCAGGTTCAGAGTTTATCATTGCCTTAGACTTAGAGTTCTTTGGCTTTGAAGTGATCTTAGCCTTAGAGCTAGAAGCTTCAGGTTTTGATTGAACAACAGTTTTAGGCTCAGCACCTTCAGGTACAGAGAAGGTTTTCAATCCTCCCTTGATGCATTCACAACATGTCTTAATACTGATTTCCTTAGATTTACCATCTGAAAATCCAATCCCTCTGCCATTGTTCTTGTAAATGCTGTAAATCATAGAAGCTACCTTGCTTCTGTCAATACCAGAAATAATGAAATCTTCAAGAGCAATTTCATGTTCACTTAAATTCTTTCCACTACACTTCTCTTGTAGCCTCTGAACTAGATACTTGAGTTTTTCTTCATAAGTTCTACAGATGAAGTCAAACCCTCTAAGTTCTTCTTCAGAAGCTTTCAGATCCAATAGAGTTGATTCTTGTTGTTTTATCAAAACAATATATTTTTCTTTTAAATCAATCAACTCATTGGTTCTAACTTCAAAGTGTGTAAGAAGTTCTTTAAGTGACTCAATTAACTCTTCTTTGGGAATTTTAGCATATACCTCATTTTTGTCTTCAGAATCAGAGTCAGGTTTTGCTTCTGAAGTCACTGTAGCCACTAACCCCACAACTACATTTGCTTTTTCTTCAGCGTCTTCCTTTTTAGACCCATATTCACTGTCTAAGTCTTCCCAAGTTGCCATCAAGCTCTGCTTGATCTGCTTCCTGAATTTCGTTGTGTTGAAGCTAGCTTTCTTGGACTTGTCCTTTGATTTCTCCTTTTGAAGATCAGGGCATTCAGCAATAAAGTGTCCAGTCTTCTTGCAGTTGAAGCATCCCTTCTGATCTTCCTTCTTTGAGCTTTTGTAACCACTCTTCTTACTCAGAAACTTCCTGTTCTTTCTTGCTAGATACTCAAGCTTGTTAGAGAGCATAGCCATCTTTTTAGTAGGATCTTCATCAGAATCTCCATCAGGTGATTCATCTTCAGACTCAACAACTTTCAAAGCTTTTGATGACTTCCCTCTAGATGGCAGAGCAATATATTTAACCTTCTTAGCAGGTTCATTCTCATTCAGACCTATCTCATGAACTTTGAGAGAGCTGACAAGATCTTCAACACTTAAAGTGTTTAAATCTTTAGTTTCCTCAATAGCAGTCACATTAGGTCTCCATCTTGCAGGTAAGCTTCTTAGTATCTTGCTCACATGATCAGAAGCTACATAGCTTTTCTTCAGTATTTGGAGTCCAGAAACCAGAGTTTGAAATCTTGAGTACATTTGCTCAATACTTTCATCCTTTTTCATCTTGAACAACTCATATTGATGAACAAATTAAACATAAGAGCTTTTGCTTCTCTGACTTTCTTGTTGCCTTCATAGTTTACACAAAGAGAAGCAAACATTGCCTTTGCAGTGGACTTGTCACTCGCTCAAGCACACAAGCAAGAGACTTACAATCAAACAGATTTACACAGAAAATTGTTTGAGTTTGAACACTTGATATAGAATCAGTGGTGTTCACAATACAAATCAGTTACAGACTCTTAAGACTCTTGAGACTATAGAATTTCTAAAATATGGACTTTGCTAAGAAATTCTGAGTGACTTTGAAATGCAAAACAATAACAGAGTATGAACTTTGAATTGTTGTGAAAGTCTAGCTTTTGTATGCGTGTGTATTGCTTAATTCTGTTGTATGTTCTACCAACTAGCAGGTTTTCACTCCTTTATATAGTGGTGTGAAAGATACGTTGGAGAATTGCCAGCACACAAAAAAAGAGTCGTTTGAAGCTTGTTGATAATCACCAATGATCTTTTGCCTGATATGGTTATTGTCCTATGACAGATCAATTTCAAATGCATTCCTTGTATGAAGGAACATTTCTGCAGGCAGAGCTGTTATCCTTGTCTTGTTGCAAAGACACGAATAGTGTAGTGGAGGAAGTGGTTGTACAGTTCGTATAATTGTCCTTTGTTAACGCTCTTGATAGAAGAAGCATCCAATGCTTTCAAATTTCATCTCAAGGGCAGTTGTTATACTCTTTCAGTCTTTTGCGCTGCCTAGACGTGATCAAATCATACTCCCAGCTCTTGAATCTTTAAGATTTTTTCATCTCCTAATGAACTTCAGCTTCTGGTGATCTTGCTTCTGATGAGGCGCTTCTAATGAACTTGCTTCTGATGGCGTCATCACTTCAGGAGCATTTTGTACTTCAGGAGCACTTTTCTTCAGACGCTTCAAGCTTCCTTTTTGTTGATTCTTTTGCTCTCTTTTGTTCTTCCAGAACCTTATAAAGATATAAAATTTTGTCTATGGTCTTGTACACTTGAACAAATATTAGCATATCCAATTGATAATTTTTAATACTTTGTTATCATCAAAACTCTAAGGGTAACATATGTTAAACATTTTTTGTTCTAACAATCTCCCCCACTCTAAGGGTAATGTTTGTTAAACGTATTTTGTTCCAACAGAAAAGACATTTGTAGATCTTGCAGGAGTACAAGCTTGAATAGCTTGGTTAGAAGATGAAGGCTGGTAATTTGTAGAGGTTTCAGAAGATAGGAGGGGTTCGGCAAAGAGAGTTTTGGTCTCATAAGGTTGATCAGGAACGGACATTGAGATCATGGTAGAAGATGAGCTTGCAGACTTATTAAGAAATCCAGGTTTGAACCAGGAATTAGTTTGCTCATCTTTACCATCAGAAGAATCTGATATGATCATAAAGTTAGGTTCAATTGATCTGTTCATTAGAAGTATGAGACTCAGATTGATCAGCAACAACTTGTTCAGGAATATGTTGTTCAGGAACAGGTTGTCTTTTCTTAGCTAGGTTTCTCAATGCAATTCCAAAGGAAATGTTAGAGTGTGTTGCATTGAGATGATATGGTGGATGTTCAGGATGAATGACAATGTATGTACAGGTAATTGAGGTCATTTGTAAGTTTGGTGCTTGTTGTTGGGGGCATTCTAAAGTAACTCCATCAGAAGCTACTTCAGAGGCTTTCTCTAGATTAGGCTCATAACCTGGTAATTCTCCTGAATAATGATTAACCAGATCATCCAACACAAAAGGTTCAGATGCTTGGGTGGTTGGTTTAGGATGTGATGATTCAGAGAGATTTGCAGATTCAGACACTGTTGGTTCATCAACACCCTCTGCATCAGCAGGAAGAGATTGAAGGGGTTCAATCATGGGTGGTTGAAAAGGATGATCAGCAGGTAGTCTTGCACAGACATCCTATCTCATTTGAGATATCTCACCTATTCTTTCAAGAACATATGGATACATAGGCTTAAATGTTTCATCACTAGGCTTTTTTTGGAGTTTGGTGGATGATGAAAAGCATTTGTTTATGGTTGTATAAATTTTGTTCAAAGGAACATCATCTATATCTGAGGAGTTTGAGATGGAGGTTGAGTGTGAAGGTGAGGCTGAACTAGATTCTATTTCTATAACATTAGTAGTGTGAAGAGAATCAGTATTACCTCAAGTAGCTTCTGAAGCATCAGCTTCTGAAATAGCAGCTTCCTCCCTCTGAACATCTTCAGTAGCCTTCACAAGTTCACCAGCACCTGAAGTTTCTTCTTCTAAAGCACCAGCTGATATCAACAAACTCCTAGCTTCAGTTGACACCCAATCTTGTACTTCCTCTACAGATTTAATCACTTCAGGTGCAATTACACCAGCATCTTCCCTTGCTATGCTTGATGCAGGAACTTCAATTTCCTTTGCAAGTTCCAAGACCTTCTCAAGTACAGAAACATTTGTAGCTTTCTTGCATCTAATTTCTCTTGCTACAAGTGTATTAGCAGCTTCTATTTTCTCTTCATCATTTTCCACACAAGGAGATTCTATCATCTTTCTTATAGAATTCTTCCTTTTCTTCTTAGGAACATATGGTTGAGCAGGTGGAGGCTGTGAAGAACTGACTGACTTGCCACTCCTTGTCCTTTTGTTCAGAATCTTAGCAGGTTTTAAGTCCTGAACTTCAGCTTGAATGGATGGTACAGCAGGACCAACTATGTTCACTTGGACAGGTTGAGTATGTTGATGAAGCTTCTGAAGTTGCTCTCTTCTTTGACTTCCTATTTCTAGCAATGGGCAAAGCACCACCATACATGGTGTCAAGAATATCACTTAGCTTGATTGTCTGACCAGTTTTCTCATAGTGATCCAGAATGTAGTTGACTCTGACATCAAGTGGATCTTGTTTGCAGATTGGAGGAAAGTCATCCATCAGGTTGGATACAACTGCATATTCCTTCAAATTTGTGCTAAGTTCAGTGTAGTCATCTTTCTTCATTAACTTCATGTGCTTCAGAGTACTACCATTGATCACTTTCCCTATTTTCATAAGCAGGTGCTTATTGCATGGATGATTCTGGAACTGAGCTTGAAGACGCCCTAATTTGAGGAAAGTTTTAGGGTTCTAAGGTTTTGATTGAAGAAGATGAAATTTTCGCAGAGATTCAAGGTGAAAATAGCAAGTGTAGGTTGTGAAGTGAGTAGTGTGTGTTTTTGTCTAAGTGTTTTTAGCAAAAATGATTGCAATTCAGAAGGGGACAAACAAACACAACATTAATTACCTAGGGGGCGCGAGATAGTACATTCAAAGCATAAATTCATCATTGCCCTCTTACGTTATACACTAATACACTTAAGCCACGTCAGAAGTTCTCATAGTAACTGCCAAATTAGTGGGGCATGTGTTACCAAAAAGTAACTTCCAATGTTTCCACTAACTCTGCTATTCATAAGCAAAGAGTCCAGCTTCTGAAGTTCATAAGCTGACGTCATCTTTAGAAGCAGATTTTCCTTAAAATCCTAGTGAAGAGCTTCTGATGGACATTAGCTTCTAAATGACTTCAGAACCTAACTTCCTTTTCAGAGGCAAGAAAATTTAATCGGACACAAAGTGCATGTTCAAATTTTTCTTTATAAAATCAAATCTTTCCACAGTTAAAGGCTTAGTAAATATATCAGCCCATTGATGTTCAGTATCAATGAATTGTATATCTAAAATTCCTTTTTGAACATAATCTTTAATAAAGTGGTGTTTGATTTCAATATGCTTTGCCCTTGAACGAAGAATTGGATTCTTTGACAAACAAATAACAGCAGTACTATCACAATAAATGGGAATACTGTTAACATTAATCTGATAATCTTCCAACTGATGTTTCATCCAAAGTAGTTGTGTACAACAACTTGCAGCTGAGATGTATTCTGCTTCTGCTGGAGACATAGCAATAGTTGCTTGTCATTTGCTAGCCCAGGATATCAGATTCTCACCAAGAAACTAACAGTTTCCACTAGTTGATTTTCTTTCAATCCTATCACCAGCATAATCAGCATCACAGAATCCAACCAACTTATAATCAAAGGATTTCCTGTGGAGGAGTCCAAGATTTATTGTTCCTTTCAGATACCTGAAGATTCTCTTAACAGCAGTTAAATGAGATTCTCTAGGATCTGATTGGAATCTTGCACACAAGAATACACTGAATAAAATATCTGGCCTAGATGCAGTGAGGTATAACAAAGAACCAATCATACCTCTATACAGCTTCTGATCTACCTTTGATCCAGTATCTTCTTTGCTTAAGGTGCAGGTGGGATGCATTGGTGTGTTCATCACTTTACAGTTTTCAAACTTGAACTTCTTCAGAAGCTCGTTAAAGTATTTTGTTTGATGAACAGACACCTTATCTTTGCTTTGATTAACTTGAATTCCAAGGAAGAACTTCAATTCTCCCATCATGCTCATTTCAAACTCATCCTGCATTAACTTTGAGAATTCCTTGCAAAGAGATGCATTAGTAGAACCAAATATCATATCATCAACATATATCTGCAGAACAAGAATGTCTTTCTCAAGAGTCCTTTTGAAGAGTGTTGTGTTAACTTGGCCTCTTTTAAAATCATTTTTGATTAAGAAATTACTTAATCTATCATACCAAGCTCTGGGAGCTTGTTTCAAGCCATATAGTGATTTCTTCAATTTATAAACATGATCAAGATACTTAAGATCCTCAAAACCAGGAGGTTGCTTAACAAACACTTCTTCTGATATCACTCCATTGTGAAATGCAATCTTTACATCCATTTGATATAATATTATGCCATGATTAACTGCATAGGATAGAAGTAGCATGATTGCTTCCTATCTTGCAACTGGAGCAAATGTTTCAGTATAATCAATGCCTTCTTGTTGACTGTATCCTTGAGCAATAAGTCTAGCTTTGTTTCTGACTACTTCACCTTGTTCAATCAGCTTTTTTCTGAATACCCATTTTGAAGGTGAGAAAAACCACAAGAAGGGGGGGTTGAATTGTGTTTTTGGAAACTTCTTCTTTTACGTTCTAGATAACTGTCCTCAGGTTCACTGTCTGAAGTAGTTCAGAGTCTCAGTGAGTTCAGAGTCTATGTGCAGCGGATAAAGTAAAGAACAGAAGAAGAAAAAACACAAGCAATTATACAGGTTCCTTCCACAAACCGGAAGTAGTCTTGTCCTCCTTGCACTTCCAAGGAGAGTTCCACTAAAATGTAATCTCAAATTACAAGTTGCTCAATCACACAAGAAAGAGAC
>Ga0228710_1007989_pt1 | contig 15375 bp, 9 predicted proteins | sample MedpolnodulmetaG_FD_177995 | JGI IMG/M metagenome (GOLD analysis project Ga0228710, IMG submission 177995) | Root nodule microbial communities from Medicago polymorpha collected in Santa Monica, California, United States - pink nodules | ecosystem: Host-associated > Plants > Roots > Nodule...
ATATAACAAATTTCTTTTTTGACGCAGAACATAACAATTTTATAATACACGAAGATCACTAGAGGAGATAGAAACCTACACCAGGAGACTTATGAAATATGTGGAAATTAGTTTTTTTTTTTTTGTCAGTCTAACATTAACATCAATTCATCTATTTAAGTGTAAAATTTAACAAACTGACTGCCATGATATATATTTCATTAACAATAAAAAATAAAGATCTTTTGCATCCTTTCAGATAGACCAGCAGTACAAATCTCGACCTGTTAATAGAATGCTTCAATATTTTACATGTCCTACATACAGCATGATGGGCTGCTTTCCCTGCAATAGTAATGATTTGTCTTTCCCTATAGTTAAAAGTCATTCCAAAATAGCAAAGCATGAAGTAGCAGTTCATCACCGCCAATCATCCAAATCTCCCCATCCCCACCATTTTACTCTGGCACCACTAGTAGGTCATACCAACATTGTTTTAGCTTCCATAAATGAAAACCCCATAAAAACAGACTAATAACCAGATGCTAGATCCACAAGAACAAAACACAGTTCGAGACTTAAATAAAAAGGTGACAAAGCAATCCAGCCCTTGCCAAACATCAAACCAAAATCTTCCAAAGAAGGGCTCCAAAGACAAAAGGAAAACTAGTTATGAACAACCAAACTGGTGAATGAGTCTTGATATGAATCCGTTGGAGTGTTAACACAGAGTTGTCCGAGAACACAAAACAAAAGGAAGACAAGGTTGAAGACGGGAGGAGGTAGGTAGCAGACCGGAAAGGGCAGCAAGAGATGCACATTCAATCTTGTTTCCAACCCTAATAGTTCTAATTTTGTTTTAGCTCATATACCACAGAATTGCCATTAATGAAAATACGGTGTCCTCTGTGATTCCCTTCGTTTGCAAGAACAAAACTTTAGATCACTCCATAGAGAAACCCAGTCAAACAGGAAGAAAACTTTTGAGAGAAAAAACAACTTGAAAGCTTGGTCGACAGATGAGAAAACATGCTGCCTAAACACAGGACACACATAAAATGAATCACATTGGACAATAAAAATCAACAAAATCATTTGTCAAAAGCAAACGAATAGGCAATGTAAAAGTGCTCAGCTCTTCACTAAAAACCTATATGTAACGAATCAATACAAGCAAATAAAAAATTCATTAAGAAAATAAGAACCCTGGACCTGGTGTTAGATTTTAATCATATAAAAACAAATATAGTTGAACAAGAGCATGTCATTTTCATTGCAACGGTTGAGCAAAATAATTTCATTGCTTCAAAATAGTTTACATAGTTAGAAGTGATGAAGAAAAGTACAACACATTCTCTATTAATAATCATTTAAAAGATTGATGTGGTTTCTTTGAGCATTGAAAAAGTTCGAGTTTTTCTTCTTGCATATTAGCAAAGTTCAGTGGGGTTTTTATTTCTTTTTCAAAACTCGGGGTAAATAGCACATCAACCAATAGCCATGGTGGGCATTTTGCAATTATCTCAAACATAATGAGGGAAATTACATACTAACTTAAAAATTTAGCTTCCTCTCAATTCTCAGTTGTGTACGATCAGCTCCTAGAAAGATTATATTTGATCACTACGAGGACACATAAGAGAATGTGAAAAGCAAAAATACCTTGCAAACTGTTTCAAATGAACTGCTATCAACAGCAACAAAGATAACTTCAACAGATTGCAAGGATTTGGAGCAATATGAACAGGGGAAGGTGAGGGAATATCTCCAACTGCTTACTCAAATGCTTGTATCTGTGGAAATTCAAAGCAAAGATACAAAATAGTTGATTTAGATGCAGAAGACAAAGTTACAAACACCCTGCATAGCATACACACTTACATGTATAACACACTTGCACAATAACATAAACAATTTTATTCACTTGCTGTGAATTCTATCAAAATCACAAGGCAGAAACAAAGCTGCCATTAACTTTGGTCAAATATTAAATCAAAACCGAATTTGCATAATACAATGCCTAACAGATCAACAAACAATTTTGATGACGATTTAGGTCATCAACATACAATCATTGTCTCAAGTATAACCATCAGATATCTAGTTCCCAAATCTAATGTTGTTATTGGCTCTACCATCGATGTCACCAATTAATACATGTAATTCAATTGCCAGAAAAAGAGAATCATCTTGAACAGCACAAGGAAAACTCAAAATAGAAAGCATGTAAACGAAATCACTCAAATCTAATTCATAAAATTGTCCAAAAGGAAGCAAACACATTATGTCTTTCGTTGATCCAAAATCTGGCTTTCTCACCAGTGAAAAACCTATGTGTGATAAATGAAGCACACTTTCTCACCTAAACTTGAATGAATCACTTAATTAATGAAGTTAAAGCTAATTCTACTATACAAAAAAGCTTTAATGCATGATATATAGTGTACCAAACAAACTTCCCTGCCAGATGTGGAAGGGACGGGGCTTAACTAAAGGGCAGTAAAAAAATTGCGAGTTATATCAAAATGGAACTTTTAGTATCATAATTGAGTTTTACTAGCAACACCAGCAAAAATATATCCAATATTCCATTTAACTCATAATATAAGGAGAAAACTTACATTTAAAACTAAATCCAACATAAATAGTATCCAGGACTTAGCATTAAGTGAAACTGAGAAAGCATATCATGCACGGCGTTTACTCAAACGCCATGAGTTTGGCTCGTGGTATCTGTCATAAAGTGGTTCAATACGCTCTTGACGCTTCCGTTTACTCATCTTTGTGGGATCTGCAACTTTGAAGAATCTTGGAGCCAATTCAACAAGCCATTTGGGGTCTATGACTGTGACTTCGCGCATATATTCCTTTGTTGTCATTACAAGCTCATGGTATATGACCCAGTCTGGTTGCCTCTGGAACAAAGCTGAACTTGGATGGATATACACAGGCTGATTCTCAACTAGTGTTCTGTAACCTTCCTGGGGGTCCTTTCTTGCTGCATGGAAAAAGAACCCTGCAGTGATAGCCTTCCTAATCTTTGTGAAGTTTTTTCCAGCGCTCACAACATCCAATTTGTACCTGAATATCAATGTTAATGATTTAGAGTACAATTTAATTTGAGTAAATGATAATTCAGAAGACTGATGTTCAGAAGACTGATGTCAACATAATAACCACAGCAAAATATTGATTACAATAATGGCAACAATAAAAAAATACCTAGTTCGTTTATAAACAAAGATAAACGATCTTAACCAAAACATTGGTTACAATAATGGCAACAATATAAGGAGAAGAATTTTCCCTTTTCATTTTATAAAGAATATAATATCTAAAACAGTGCATCAGTGAATCTGTTGGGAGTCTAAAAAAATCTGTGCTGACTTCTCTGTGCAAAAATTTTAACTCTTGTGATGGAGTGAATATATATTTTATGTGTTGATCATACTCTAATGTTCTAACAAAATTTAATGATAACATCAATATGAAATTTAACATTTTTAACTAGTGTCAATTGCTATCTTTGACTCTTTCTCTTGGCTAATGTTAAATCATCTACGGCTACATAAAGGCCTTTAAGACTTGGGGGAAGAAAATCAGAGCCATGACATCAAACACCGTCACAAAAATAAATATGGTGTCAAGTCACATATTGGCTCCTGCCTCTTGGTTTGGCTAACCAAATTACAAACAAGATAATTATAGGCTCAGGGGTTAGTTATTTCCAGCTTATTTTTCAAATAGTAACTATAGTTTACTTCCCATACAACTCTGATGCGATTCACACACCAAAATAGCATTAGCCTATAATTTTTGCTAAAGAGAAAATAAAACTGTTAAATGCCTTTGCGGTTCACAAGTACTGGTTTCCCATCCAAAATAACAAGTATAATTCACTGAACAACATTTTGTTACATCCTTATTTAAAAAAACAAATGCAGAAAATAGAATAAAGAAACCAAACTATTAGAAAGATAGATATCTTACTTATCCATGATGGTGAGAAGTTGTTTCCTTACATCCTGGGCTCTTCTCAACGATCGAGATTGAACAAAGTTCTCAAAACACCAAGGTCCAGAAAAGTTTTTATTTTTCCAGGATTCATAAACAGCAAGCAGCGTAAGATGGTCACCCTCTGGCTGGAAAAACCTTGCCCTTTTCTGATCTGCTTGGGCTTGTTTCTCCCTGGGCCTGTAAAATATATTGCCAGTCTGGATCATGGCAATTATGGTCAAAATCTCATCACTGCACCCAAGGTCTACACTGGCAAGCAACATCTTGGACAGTGGCGGATCCAAAGGAAACTCAGCCATTTTTCTTCCCAATTTGGTTAGAAGACCCTCTTCATCCAAAGCTCCAAGACTGTAAAGCTGCTCCATGGCGGAAATAAGTGCTTGAGGTGATGGTGGATCCATAAAATCAAATGATAGAAGATCATTTATGCCCATGGCTTTCATGCTAAGAGTTGTCATGCCCAAATTTATCCTTTGAATCTCTGGAATAGAAGTAGGAGACATTTCATTTCTATATGCACTCTCGGTATAGAGGCGATAACACTTTCCAGGTCCAGTACGCCCTGCACGTCCAGCTCTTTGTTTGGCAGACGCTTGTGATATCGGAGTTATCACCAAGGAATCAAGACCTTGCTTCGGGTTATAAACATTTTGCTTAGCAAACCCCGGATCAATAACATAAAATATTCCATCAATAGTCAAAGATGCCTCAGCAATGTTTGTAGCCACAACCACTTTCCGTTTCCCGGGAGGAGCAGGATCGAATATCCTAGATTGCATTTCACTAGGAAGGGCACTATAAACAGGTAAAATGATCAGCTCTGGGACATTCTTACCTAATCCTTTCATTCGCTCATAGAGAGACTGGCAAGCAAAATCAATTTCCTCCTGACCAGTTAAGAAGAGAAGAATGTCTCCTTCAGGTTCTGTCAAATGAATCTGTAGGACAGTGATCAAAGATGCATCCAAGTAATCGCTTTCTGGCTGTTTGGTATAAAGTATCTCCACAGGAAAAGTTCTTCCAGGAATTGTGAAGATGTTACAGTTAAAGAAATATCCTGAAAACTTTTCAGCATCAAGAGTAGCTGATGTGACAATCAATCGCAACTCGGGTCTACGCTTCACCAGCTGCTTCAGTAGTCCGAAAAGAACATCCGTATGAATAGTTCTCTCATGGGCTTCATCAAGCATTATAACAGAATACTGTGACAGATTCTCATCAACCAATATTTCTCTAAGAAGCATACCATCCGTCATGTACTTGATTACAGTATCAGGTCCAGTGCAATCCTCAAATCGAATGGCATAACCAACTTCCTCTCCTAATCTACACCCAAACTCTTCAGCAACTCTCTTTGCAACTGACATTGCAGCCACCCTACGGGGTTGAGTACATCCAATTTTACCTCTGGTGGTGTAACCCGCTTCAGCAAGATACTGTGTGACCTGAGTAGTCTTACCCGAACCGGTTTCACCAATCACAACCAAGACCTGATTATCATGGACAGCCTGAATCAATTCTTTTTTTAACTTGTAAATTGGCAAACTCTGCCTCTGTTCTTGAATAGAAAGCTTCGACCTTTGCCCAAAAGTAATGGTTTTCCCATAGGCATCCTTCTTCCATTCTGGCATATCATAGGCCGATAAACCAACACCCCTCAACTCCTGAGCAAGATGCCTTTCACCTGACTCTGGCATAGGATCTTCCCAAGGACGATTGAGATCCTTTGGAATAGAATCAAGCATGGTACGCTGCTGTTGTTCTCTTACTTCCCTTCTCTCCTTTATAAGTGCGGACTGTAGTGCAGCAGCACGACCCAGAGAACCTTCAGGATTCTTAAAGATCTTAACAGGAGACATATCCATCGAGTATCTGCTCTGCCCTTGCAAAAAAGCGGGCTCATCTTCATTCATCTCAATCTCAAGCTCTTCCTCAGCACCTTCTTCTTGGTACATCACTCCATCTCCCTCATCATCATAAGTCGGATACTCTGAAACACTCAAAACCCCCGAAGCAATCAACTGTTTCGCTTCCCATCTCTCAGGAGAGCTCATTCTCTTCAACGGCCTACGCGAAGAACCCATACCATCCTCCTCCACAATCCTAATCCCTGAAAGCCCAGTCCTCGCCACCGGCCCATCCTTTGAATCTTGTGGATTCGTCCTAAAAGCCTCCTCCTCTGAACTCTTCTTCAACGGAAGTAAATCCTTCCCACTATGCTGATCAACATCCCTCATAGACAAACTCAACTTCGACCCTGAAACCGAAATCACCTTCACATAAACCTGTTGGTCCCTCTTAACAACCTCCTTAGCATTCACAATCTTCCTAGTAGCCATCTGAGAAACATGAACCAAACCCTCTTTCCCTCTAAACTCATCCAACGAAACAAAACACCCCGTATCCATCACCCTCGAAATTCTTCCTTTATAAACCATATACAACTCAGGCTCACCAGAACCACCACCACCACGCCTCGTATCTATTCCTCCCCTCCCTTTCTCATCACCACCATTCTCCTCCCTCCCACTTCCATCCTCCTCATACTCGTCTCTCCTTTGCCTCTCATACCGATCCCTATCACCCCCCCTTTTATCATCTCTTTTATACCTATCCCTATCTCTATCATTCCCCCTTTTATCATCTCTTTCGTATCGATCCCTATCTCTATCATCTCTTCTTTTATCATCTCTTTCATACCTATCTATATCTCTAGCATTGCCCCTTGTATCATCTCTTTCGCGCCTATCACGATTTCTATCACTCCCCCTTTTATCGTCTCTTTCACGTCTATCTCTATCTATATCATTCCCTCTTTTATCATATCTATCTCTATGTCTATCTCTTCCATCCCTATCTCTATAACCACCATCATCTTCCATTGGTGGCTTCTGTTTCTCTCTAGCTTCAATTTCAATCTCTTCTCTCAGCTTCTCAGCACGAACCCTATCATCTGAAATCGCCAAAGCCTTAAACTTTGTGTTCGAATTGGCATTCTCTTTCGGATTTTCTCTCCCCTTCTTAGGTTTTGGAGGAAGAATCGCATGAATTATAGTGAGAAGCGTTCTGACAAAGTAATCGGGCATTTCAGCACCGTTTTCTTTCAATTTAACGTCGAATTCTTCAACGGAGTTGGAAGAGTGACCTAAATCAGTGATGAATTCGGCGAGAACTTTGTCGCCGGTGCCGGTGTGAGATTCTAACTCGGTGCATACTTTGGATACGAGTGAAAGATACTCGAGTTTCTTCAATCCATCTTGTGGAATATCGGAACCCATTGTAACAGCAGAGCGGTGGCAATGTGCGGCGTTGCAAGGCGGAGCGGAGCGGAAGGGTTAGGGTTTACGACAGTGAAGATTGTTCTGGAAACAAATTTTTGATGTGCGATTTTGGGGTTATTTTTTAAAGCTGGGTTTGAATATTGAGCTCCAAAATAATACGATGGTGTCATAATTTATATGAAGGGTCTTTTTGATGATGAAACTAAATCTTTATGTTTTGATGAAGGGTGAATACTCATTTTCACCCCTGCAATATAAATTATTTCTGGTTTTTCCCTCTATAAAAACAAGGGTGAAAAACACTATTAACTCTTTGATGAATATGATGAATATAGGGTATCCTTGAGGATTTTTAGGTCAAAAATTTCGATTTTCAATACAATAAATATTTAATACTTATTTTAATAAAACCTTACTACTTTAGGTGTTTGTAAAATATTTTAAAGGTATTTGTTAACATTTTTCATTATATTTTTTTCTTATAAAAAAACATAAATCAAATAAATATTTTGGATTAAATATGTTTTTGGTCCCTATAAATATACAAACTTTTCATTTTAATCCCTCTAAAATTTTCCTTCAACTTTTAGTCCCTATAAAATTTTCAATCACTACTTTTAGTCTCTATTTTTAAGTTAATTTTTGTATTTTTTTTAATGAAATAGTGCAGAAATGTGTATAATATTGTAACAAAAATTCCTAAAAAAATTTCGAATTTTTAAACAAAACATAAATTAATTATGAATTTTTAACCGTAAAAAATATAAAAGTCATATTAAATTCATGTTTTGTTAAAAACTTCTAATTTTTTTTGGGAGAGGCTCTTATAATATTGAGAATTTTTCTGCAAAATTTTGTTCAAAAATATAAATTCTACATATGAGTTTACTTTAAAAGAGGGACCAAAATTGAAGATGAAAATTTTTTGAGGGACTAAAAGTTGAAGGAAAATTTTAGAGGGACTAAAACAAAAAGTTAGTATATTTATAGGGATCAAAAACATATTTAACCCAAATATTTTTTTATCATGTGCAAATTTACGTAAATCAAGAAGTTAAAAGAAGTTCCATTAAAAAAATTTAAAACTGGTAATATTTTGAAACGTGTACACTTTATGTTAAATACATAATTTTGATGAAATGTTGCTTTTAATAATTTTTTTTTAGGTAGCCTAGTGGTTAGAATTCACATTTTTCAAGGTGAATAAGTTGGGTGTCTGGGGTTCGAACCCCAACCCCTGCATATAACAACGCATGTCCCTGCTAACTGAGTTATGCTCCCAGAGACCTTGTTTTTAGTTGTATTAACCTATGCAATATTGCATATGATAGATAAACTCATAAAAGAATACAAAACTATGAAAAAAAATGTTAATTACACAAAAAAGATGAATATATGAACAAACTCACAAGTTCTATGTTAATAACACAAAACAACAAAGAACATAATTTTACAAAAACATTTGTTAAATGATGACATGAAAATAAATAAAGTCCGACAAAAAATTATTCAAAGAACGTTAAAAGACTTTTTTTTTTTACAAAAGAACGTTAAAGAGGTTATTAGCATATTTATTTTGGATTAGATATTTGATAGAATTCGTTCGAGGAATTAGTCACTTTGGTCCCTGAATGGGAAAGGAGTAGTCACTTTAGTCCATGAATGGAGAGAAATTGCAAAACAGTCCCTGAATGTAGACTCTGTTGGTCAATTTCAGAGACTAAAGTGACTAACGGAGTCTACATTCAGCGACTAAATTGACTAACGGAGTCTGCATTCAGGGACTAAATTGACTAACGAAGTCTACATTCTGGGACTATTTTGCAATTTATCTGCATTCAGGGACTAAAGTGATTAATCTCCCGAATTCGTTACGTGAACTTATCTCAATTGACAGAGACATGCATATTATATATAAGGGGTCAGAATTTGAACCACATACACCTTATTTATTCACTTTTAAGAGGTAAATTTCTAACTAATAGACTATTAAAAAGAAAAAAAATTGTTGGAATTCTTTACGGTTGAATGTTTTGAAAATGTGTATATTTTCATGCAAACAAAATAAAAATAAAACAATATGAAAAGCGTGAAACAAAGTATTTTGAAACTTAAAAAAAACGCGGGTCCTCATTGCCTTGGTTGGCAAGTCCAAACATGCTAGTCAACATGTTTTCGGTGCACATGGAATAAAGTAATTGCGCTCGTAGATAGCCTCGTTTAAGAGAATAGTAAAAAGAATGGTGAGTTCTAAGTTGCCATTTGATGAATTGAAGGTGAATAAAATGATTGTAATTCACATGTTTAGTGAAGGAGATGAAGAAGTTTGATGTTTTTGAGATTAAAATGAAAATTAATCGTAAGAAAAAACTCTATCAGTGAGATCTACATTACCCTTGATAAATTTGGGATAATTTAGTATGATTCGATTTTGGAAAGAAGATGATAGAGATCACATGTTGAACAAAGAAAACGAAGAAATTTGATGTTCTTGATACGAAAGTAATAAGTGATTGTAAAGATAAAGATGAAAAATGATTTTTTTTTCTCTAATAAGGTTAAATTACCCTCAATTCATCAGGTAGAAAAAAACAAAAAAGAATACTACTTGTTCCAGCCCTACATTTCAGGTTGGAGAATTACACTTGTTTATTTACTTCAGCTTAGCAATCCAAATGGCCTTTAGGCTATCAACCCCGAATACGTAGTATGAGTGCCAGTGCGATACAGTAGATATATATAGATATGTAAATTTTTTAAAATTTAAAATATGATACGATTAATATAAATTAACAAACAAAATTATATTAAAAAATTATGATAGGATTACTTGATTACTCTTCTTTGTATCTTTATCTTTAAAATATATAAATGGCTTGCACAATTTTACAAGAGCATTAAACTTGTCAAGGATGATTGGAAAACAGAGTTACTTCCTCCGTCCCGGTTTAATTGATCCATTTTCTCATTTCACACAGACTAAGAAAAGTGAATAAATGAAAGAGAGAAAAAAATGATTTTGAGTGTCTTTATCAAGTATTGAATTGTGAGTGGTGAAAGTGGTATTAATTAAAGTTATAAAGAGAAAAAAGTAATTAATATTGTATTGAAAAGTGAAATGACTCAGTTATTTTGGAACATTTTTTTGTGCAAATGGTTCAGTTATTATGGGACGGAGGGAGTACTAAGGATGATTGAACTACACCCTGATATCTTTTCAGACCCTTCATCAACCATGTTACTTCTTATCATTTCAACTTACTCCCATTTTTCTGAAGTCGCATAAATATTTGACAGAAGCACATTGTGGAAAAGGTTTTGCATCTCGAGAGTTTATCTCAACTCGTTTTGCCTAGGTAAACTCGACTCGTAAACTCCTAAAATTAAAATTGTATAAAATTTATTATATGCATGACATATATAAGTTAATATAATATTGTAATATGTGAATAGTGCAAAATATGACTTAATTACAAAGGCAAATTATACCAAACTACCATAATAAAACGTTATGCTCAACTTGGCATCAAAATACAAAAATTAACGTAGAAAATCATAAGTTTCATAAGTTTCTAAGTTTAAGTCATCCATAAAACCATTCAAAAAAGCAAGTTTCAGAAGTTCCTAAAGTTGTTAATAAAACTATCTAAAAAATAAACTAGTTAATCTCTTCAAAAGGTCAACAAACACCACCACCGCAACCCCAACCGGCTCGCAATCATCGGTGTCGAAAACTGAATTTCACCATCGGAATCGCAACCCTAACTGGTATGTGCTCCCCTGTTCATGGTTTGAGAACTCAGAGAAGAAAGAAAGAAAAAATTCATTTCAAGAATAACGTGTTACTGTAAATGTAACTATTACGTTTTAGTCTTTGGACTTGTAGAAAAGGAATTGAGTTTTAAAAAAAATGGGTCCAATAAAAGGGTCATTTTTTTAGATGTAAACTCGTAAAACTCAGTCGAGTTTACATGAGTTTACCGAGTGTTAACTCGGTCAAACCTTATGATTTTACCAGAAACCGAGTTTACCTCAGAGTTAACACGATTTTGGTACCTAAAAACGTAAACTCGGTAAACTCTGAGTGTTAACACTCGAATTGCGGAACATTGATCGTGGAAATTAGTACAAGTAGCAGACACCAATCATCTTAAATACTTGTTCTGCCATTTTCATATCCGAATGAATCCAGCAAACACCAATCATTGCCTCCAACACTGTTTCATTAGCATTCTTTTTATTAAGACTTAATTACACTTTTAACCCCCTAAGTTTTTCGAAGTTGTAATTTTGGCCCCTAAAAAAAACAACTCTTTCCAGGCCCCTTAAGTTTACTTTCTGTTGCAATTTTGGCCCCCCACACCAATTTTGACCCAGTCAACGGACACGTGGGCGCCACATGTGTAACTTATTTATTTTATTTTAAAAAATATTTTTTTTGTTTTTTTATTACAAATAAAAAAAATTAATTACAATTTTTTTTGTTTTTTTATCACAAAAATTTAAAATTAATTTTTTTTAATTACAAAATAAAATAAATATTAAAAACTACAAAAATAATTAAAACATTACACACGTGGCGTCCACGTCAGTGTTGACTGGGTCAAAATTGGGTTAGGGGGCCAAAATTGCAACACAAAGTAAATTTAGGGGGCTTGAAAAGAGTTTTTTTTTTTTAAGGAGTCAAAATCACAACTTTAGAAAACTTAGGACCAAAAGTGTAATTAAACCTTTTATTAACTCATATGCCTCCTTTAACCTCCATGTTCTCCCCAAGAGATCAACCATGCACCCTTAATGTCTCATGCCCATTTCAATTCCATATGCCTCCATTTTAGATATTACTTCCAACGCTTCGCTCACGAAACCTCCGTGCACAAGCTCATAGTACAATGATAAATGTGACAGCATCATGCCTTATATTTGACTCCTCCATCCTACCCAAATACTCAAGAACCTCGTTGCATTGTTCATTGACCGGTAGTATTTGGCATCTCGTTTATCGTTTGTTGGACATTTCAACAGTTGTTTCTTCGGATATTGGGTGTCACGCGCAACAGTTTTTTGACGCCCGCGCTTTTGAAAAGAACATTCGTGCTTGCTTTCAAGTTGTTCCGTTGGTCTATCTTTAGGTCATTTTGATAGAACGCAATTCAAGAGTTTTTAACAACACAATGACGGCTCATTTTTTTTATTGTAGTGAATGTACTTTAATTGTATAATAACAAAGCAAAAAAGCAAGTAGTTGTAAAAAAATAAGATTTTTGGTTAAGTTTTTAAAATTAATTTTAAAAATTTTAAAAATATCAACTCAATTGAACAAAACCAAACCCGTTATTTATCAGTTCCAGTTCTTTTGTCTGGAGCATTTAGTAAAGATTCCACATAAATTGATGTTTGCTTCCATAATAGATACAAAGCAATCATCAGTTTTTCTTATGCATTTTGACCTCAGAGATATGTTTCCTATTTGTTTTAATTTGATTCGACTTTACTTATGATTATGAAGGAGCAATATCAAACACAACAGAGCCAACCATCGTTAGGAAAGTGTTGCAGGGTGGGATAGAAACAAAAAAGAAACATGCACGAGAAAAAGAGGCATCCACACATTCGTATGTCTCGTTAAATACTCATTCCTACGATATTAGCGTCTGTCAAATAATTGCTCTACAAGAAGGCTGTCATGGTTGAGCTAATTTTGCCAGAATAACCAAGTCTAAAATCTTCACATCCAATGTGTCGTCTACTTTTACTATGCCATCAGCGCCATCCACACCAATCAACTTGCCAGTGGAACCACGCAACGCCCCACCTATTATCTTTATTTTATCGGATTGTCTTGGCACTACAGTCTCCACTTCATTGGAAAGGGCCGATATTGTTTCACCATTTCCGCTAGACCCAAGAGCTACCTTATAAGAACCATCCTGGAGAAAACAACAATGCACGTGTCAATAATATCAATACTGGAGGAACTTCTTTTATAACTCCAACATTATAGTATAGTACTAACATAAAACAAAGCTTCTAGGTCAACATACCGGAAGAACTTCTTTTATAACTCCGACAGACTCCTCTGCGGCCCTGTGTACATTGACCAATATGTCTGGCATAAACGAAGGCCCTTCATTGTCCCCATCTACAAAATGTTAAACATTAACAATGTATGTGGAAGAAATCACACGCCACTTCAAATCTTGCAGATAAATTGATGATGAGTGATTCAAGAAATAGATCCATGAATATGCTTGGTAAATTAAATGATAAGATAATCTCCGCATAAAACCACGGGTTATCCCATGATATACAACAAAAATGTTAAGGCAAACAATTGTCCTTATGTGGCTGTCTAATGCAAGATGTTCACAACATGGGGGTAGTAGGAACATATGGTGTTTAGGCGAAAATCACCCGAATATAAACCTCTTCCGTCCCATATTGAGTATCACGTTAACAAAGAATGTCCCAAAAATTAGTGTCACGTTATTATGTTCCCAATGCATTAATCATTATACTCTACCTGTAAAGTAATACTATGTGCATAATAACTCCCATGTTCACTGTCATCCACTATACATTCATGGCAATGGTTAACGCCTAAATGTTAATAAGGATACATTGGTAAAATTGTTACACTCTTTCATTTATTTACAGCTTTTTTAACAATCTGAAATAACATAAAGAGACAACATCTATGGGACGATGGAGCAGTGGTGTTAAATAGCAGGCCATAGTGCTATGGCATAGCAGAATTTAAACAAATTGTTATATCAGTGGTGTTACATAGCGGCTATATGGGGGCCATAGCGCTATGGCATAGCGGAATTTAAACAAATTGTCATATTCCACAATATGCTATTTAGTATAAAATATTGTCAAATAACGACCATAGCATTGTTACTTGACGGATTTGAACAAACTATTATTTTCCGCAATCGGCGGTAGATAACACTGGGATGGAGAAGAAGATATTAATAGGAAGAAGAGATATGTTGTTTTAACTAGAATATCAACTCCATTAAATCATATTAGGCTGGCAACTGTATTCAAATAAGACAGAAACATACATGTGCAGAGTTCTAATCAATGTCATATTAAATGCACCATAACGAGACCGTGCTTGTCATAGACTAATGCTATCATAGATCACGAGAACTAGGTCCATCACAAATTTGCGGTGTGTTGATCTAACTAAATAAAAAAGTTGCAGAAACAAAATTCCGTACACACGAAATCTGTAGGTTGACAAAATAGAGAAACCTACCCAATACTGGGGACATGACGTCCAAACCACCAGTTCCTGGAGTCATAGGCTGTCCTCCAGGGGTGCCAGGAAGGTAAGACGCAGAATTTGGTGTCATAGGCTGCCCTGGTGTTGATGGTAAATATGGGCTTGGAGCATTCGCTGTAATACAATCCGCATCGGTCCAAATAGAATTAGTACAAACACTAAAACTACAAATATTCTAATGATTTCGGGGGGCAAGAGGCAGTGTTACCGTAGGCAGAACTGTTCTGTGGTGTTCCAGCCTCACTATAATTGCCACCGGAAGTACTAGCCCAACCAGCACCAGGAGTTGGGGATTCATATGGCCGGGAAGGAGGGCTTCCTGGCTGAAAAGATTAAACAGAAGGAAAAGACGATAAAATAGAGATCAGCATGGTTCAGTATGGATTCATAAATGAATTACAGTTACAGAGTAGAGTGTCTAAAGTTAGCTAAAATTTCTGACCTGGTACTGTGGGCTGGCCCCCCAAGAGCCTGGATTTCCATCTTCCCAGTTATCCCTGAATTGAGTTCAACATCAGAATTCGTAAACCACATACACTATAATATAATATGACGGTGCTGCAGTCTGTAAACTAAGAAAAAAAGCATTTAAATTTAATTAAACTACTGAATTCAGTACAACCCTGTTCTGGTAGAGCTTGAGTTTAGAATACTTATATCTATTAAAGTGTCGAGTGTTGTCATACCCCAATTTTTGACCTAAGGTCTTACATTCATATACCCTCTGATCCGGAATATTATCTGACTTTTCAGAATAAAAATTCGGCAGAGAGGTATTTTAAAATACCTCATTTTTGTTCCGAT
>Ga0228710_1007992_pt1 | contig 15371 bp, 5 predicted proteins | sample MedpolnodulmetaG_FD_177995 | JGI IMG/M metagenome (GOLD analysis project Ga0228710, IMG submission 177995) | Root nodule microbial communities from Medicago polymorpha collected in Santa Monica, California, United States - pink nodules | ecosystem: Host-associated > Plants > Roots > Nodule...
TTCAGATTCCACACTTCGAGGTAACAATCGAATCACTGATTCATGTATTAATTCGTAATGATCCAAGGAAAGAAAATCGAAATTTTATCCGCTGCTTTATTCTGAAAACGATTCGATTTTCCTTCATTAAGTCCCTTAATTATATTTATGTTTGTCACGTAAGTCTCTTCCGTCAATCGTTAACATTAAATATTTAAGATGGACCAACATTATAGGTGGTCCACCACATACCTCATTAATTTTTTTAATTTATATCATTTGATCTTTTTGTCAAAAAAATAAATCAATGGATTTTTTAGGACTATTATATTTAACAGTGAACCACTCACAACTAATTATTATTACATTTCTTCCTCTCTCTTCTTCTTAAGCTTCATCATCACTTTCATAAAAATTCATCATACAAACCCAAAAACAAAAAAAAAATCAATAATACCACGTTTGTATTGTGTCAATCTGAAATTACGTTAAGGAAGTACTAATTTCATAGATGAAATTTTTTGGAGGGACCAAAAACCAAAGGAATATTTTAGGGAAACTCAAACATGGCAACGAGGCGGATCGAGGGCGGGTTTGAGTATCCCGTCTCCGCCCCCGCTTCCATGCACCCGCCCCCATCCCCAAACTATATCCGGGGAAAAAATTGAACACCCAACCCCGCCCCCAATGGGACGGGTCTCCCGACCCCGCCCCGACCCCCACCCGCGAAAACTTTATTTTTTATAAAATATTTAAAAAATGCATATTTTTTCATAGCAACAAAAATGCAATAATTATATTAATAATTATTTATCTAATAAACTTTTTTCAAAAGAGCAAAATAATTATAATAAATATGTTTCTAAAGAATAATAATATATTAAAATAAGTCGGTGCTTATGGAAATAAGATTATAAAATTTAATAAAGAAAATTTTAAAAAGCGGGTGCGGGGCGGGTGTAAGCATCCCCCGCACCTGGCTCCGCCCGCGTACTAAAAATTCAAATTTTCCCCACACCCGCACCCAGTTAAATTTGGGGCAGGGCGGGGTTTGTTGCCATGTCTAGGGAAACTAAAATCAAATTTTGGTATATTTAAGGGAGCATTTACTTATTTAACCCAATAAAAAAATCTACCTTAGCCACATGAACTATAGGATCGACAGGGACTAAAACAGAGTGAATAGTCAACTTCGTTCCTGAATTTGCACGGACCAATCGATTTCGTCCCCTAATTTGTCGAAACAGCTACTTAGTCCTTGAATTTGTCAAATGTCAATAAATTTCGTCCCTCCGTCAAGTTGGGGTGTTAGTAGTGCTGACGTGGACCGTTAACCACTCACGTGGCTTGCCATGTCATATGGCACACAAGCAGGGACTAATATGACCGAAAGTGAAAAAAAATCCAAAGACGAATTTGATTGAAACTTAGAAAATCGTTGCCTTTTCTGCAAATCGTTGCTCTTTCTTCTCCAAATCTATAAAATTGGAACCCTAATTTTTCAATCTCTCATATACATTCCAAAATCCTCAAAATTTCTTCCATTAATTAACAACCATTTTTTCCCCAATTCTAAAAACTTCAAACCCTAATTTGTTTTGATTGAATCCAAAATCCCCAAAATTTCTTCAATCAAAATTGTTCATATTGAATCCAAAATGATGGATGGTGGGCGTATGGGCAAAAAGAGTTCTTCAAGTCGAGCTTCGTCTTCAAGCTTTATGCTTAATGGTGATGTCAGAGATTGAAGATGAATGAATGCAACATTTTTGTCATAGTATTACCAGCAAATTAGTCCCTGAATTATTTGACTAACTATCAAATCGATCCCTACAAATTTAGGGACTAATTAGCTATTTCGACAAATTGAAGGACTAAATTAATTGGTCCGAACAAATCCAGAGACAAAGTTGATATTCACTCAAGTAAAACATTTTATAATTTGCACATCTAGTGACCCTTTCTCTTTTCTCTTTGTCAACTACTACCAAAAGTCAACAACATGGATCCATAATCCATTTCACAATCGTATCAAGAGAATGTGATTCACGTTTTTGCTCTCTAATAAATGTGATTCACGAAATTGATTGTATGTGTAAATCAGATTTGAATTTTCCTTCCTTTGGTGAACCTCGTTACCTTTTTTTCTCTAGTAACTCATACTTCCATTATAGTTTTAGTTGTTACGTATATACTTATATTGGATACAGTTGAGTTGAAAAAGGATTCAACTGTTCCGATTTTTCTCCCTGCATATTATCATTTGATTTTGCCATCATTTTAGCAACTTCTTTTGAATCATTCCACTTCACCTAATTAATAGGTTCAACTTACAATTCGTTTTAGGCAACGTGCATTGTTTTTCAGGGTCCTTAATTGTAGAACTGCACTTGCTAACTAAGACCAAATATTGAGTTGATCTATTTTTTTAAGGAATAAAGAGCAAATATAGATACAGTCACGCACATAGTATGAAAAGTTGAACATATCCAAGTTTTTTTTATTCAACAGGACTTAAATTTAAAAAAAAAAAAAAACTACAAAAACACTAGATGATGTGTAGGCACACCCTCAAAATCTTCAGCAAGGAAATGAATTAAGATGACAATTTGGTCTATCAATCCACAATTCATTCATTAATTAATCTATCAAATCCCATCCACCAAACAAAAACATTGTTAATGGATAGTATAATCCATCCTTTTTAAAGTATGGATGGATCCAATTTATCTACCTTTTTTTAAACATGATAATACACATTCATTTGATAAAATATAAATAACTTATTTAAAAAATTAATTTAATAAATAAAAAACAGAAAACAAAAGTAGAAAAAATGAACAAGGAATTTTTTGTGAAATATATTAAAATTAATTTAATAAAAAAACTGAAATGATTATATTAAAATGAATTTAATATTAAAATCTATAATATTTTATAGGATGACACAACGTCAAAGCTTCACGACCCTTCATTGCGAAGGCCAACGGAATTCCGTCAGCAGCCATCATGCAAGAGTTTGATTTTTGGTTCTCATTGTTATTTGATCCTCATAATGTCTTGTGCAAGGGTTCGAACTCACAACACGTCCTAAATGCTTCTAGAAGTTAATGTGTTGTGTTTTTTTTTTTTTTTTTTTAGCAAAATGATGTGTGCTTCCAGAAATGGTCTAAAACGGCATGTTCATGTGAAGTGAGTGAATAAAAAGTTAATTATAAATGTCATCAATTTAAAAAGTGTATGTCTTTATATTTCAATCCTAATCCAACTCTCTCTTTCTAAAAGAGAGGTGTAAATCCTTCAAAAAGAAAAGAGAGATGTAAAGTGTATCCTAGGTAACCCGACCCACTGAGAGTGGCGTGGGTTGAAGTACCATTTTGGATCATGATGGAACATGAACTAAGTGCTTTTGATTTTAAAGTACATAATCCACCAAGGATATGTATTAGCTGTTAGATATATTTGCAAAGTGGTCACGTTTTATGGCTTATATAAGTTTCATCTATTAGATGTTAGTTATAGCATAGCATTTTAAACCGCACATGATTTTTGACAGAAAAGAGTGCAAAGGCAACATATGACGAACCAAGACATTCCAACTATATTGACACCTCTTGGCCGCCACATATCATTGGCAGCACTCCAAACGTATATTTGTTCGCGCCCTTTCTTATTTCTGCCATTGGTCTAATTGCCCATCTACATCAATAAGAATGAGGCGTGACTTCTTATCCGGTATTCTTAGTTAAAAAAATCAAAACAAAACAAAAATGATTATGGTGAAATATTAGAACACAAACTCAAATTTCCATTCTAGCAGTAATAGAGAACAAAGATTATCTGATACTAGTAACAATAAAATGGTCTTGTTTTACTATTTTGCATTAGTATATGACATAGTGCATACCAACTACCAAGGTAGAATGCATAATAAGATGCTTTAAACAAAGAAGAACAAAATATTTCCATAGAAACCTATTGTCCCAAGTTGTTCCCTATTGCAGCAAGCACAATGTACTATGGTGTACCTGCACAGTAGTAAAATCCTGCTAGAGTTTAATCGCCTATACAATCGGTTTTGAAGAAATGAAAGGAGCCATTTATAGACTTCAATTCAGTTATGAACTTGAATTCTGTTGATTTTCCAGTTGCACTGTGGTTTGGTTGTGATTGGGAAGACTTGATTGTGGGGTGATTACACCTTGAGGATATAGTCCTTCTTGTGTCATCACTTGAGAGTCACGACGCTGCTGCTCTGAGTAAGCCAGCCATCTTCTTCTCCATTTGAGTACCTCCGCAATAACTGAACTTCCGCTCATCATTACACCAAACCCAGCAAATGATGCAAGAAGAATTGCCAAAACTGCTTGCTTACCAACCTGCAGGTTTCCAAACTAATAGAATGAAGTTATTCTTCTTGTTGGGGTTTGGTACATGTCAAGTGAAAGATTGAAAATGATAAAAATTTCGCTCGTATTAAAATCTATTACCAAGGGGTAAAATACATGCGCGAAGAGAACCACCAAAAGAAATTGAGCAGATGCATAAAGCCAGATGAACTTGCTCCTCACTGGAAAAGGAAACAATTAGGGTTTGCTTAAATGGTGAAACCCAAACAAGCATGAACAGAAAAGGCTAAAATAAAAATGAAACATGAATAGAATTCTCCAAAAGAACTATCTAATCAAGGAGTAATTGTTATGTCATTTTAGACCTATAATGTTTGCGAAAGAACCTATTATATGCACAATTTTAGATATATAAATGAAACTAAGATGAGTTCATAAATGTATATTCATCATATTTCTCAGGGATATTTTGCAAACCTACCCATGGTTGTAGATGTCATAGCGGAGACTAGACCGAGTACACAAGAAAATGGAAGAGAAATGAAAATTGCTTTGGTTCCCATTTTCCCAACCTGCAGAGAGTTGAATAAATTAGGCTACTTTGAATTGTAACTTTGAGAGAAATGAGAGGACTTTTATTCTTACTAAAAGCTGCTCGAGGAAACAGAAATAAGCAAGCATGCTGACAATGACAAGCACAGGCAACTCCTGCCAAACCCTGTTAATTTCAGCAAACAAATTGAAGTGTTATGTGCAACAATTATATATAGTACAAGAAAGATAACACAACACTATATTCCATTTGTAATACAGTGCACTTGTATCGGCCGCAGAACTCCAAGGAAAACATTGATTGCATAATAGTATTCTAAAGAGTAAACTAAAGACTACTTGAAGCATGAAAGTGGCTAGAATAATTTCAACTAGATAATGCAAGAAATAAACCTATAACTTCAACGCAAGCGAGTCAGAGATCACAGAAAACCGCAGTTGATCAAATTCTGCTACATAACAGTGCTATAGTACCACTAATAGTCGACTACATTTTGTAATAAATAGTGTATTGGCCTATTGGAAGAAAATAGTGATTTGTTCAAATTACGCGATAGCGTCACTATAACTGCTATTTAGTGACACTGCCGGATGTGTAAAACCAGTGATAAATTCAGAGATAGCATTCAAGCTTATTAGTTAAGTTAGATGCATGACAGTATACTGGTAGATTACCCCCATATTCTAGATAATTTCATAACAAATAACTTGCGACTAGGGAAATGGCACATGATTATCAACATATCTAGTATGATTCTATAAACAAGTTGCCATAATTCATTCAACATATAGCAATAATAACTTTTATCAAACAAAACTGCACGTGCCTGAAGTCATCTTCCTGGTGAGGCCTTGCTCCAGGATTCTGAGTTTGAACACTTTGGATCCGTAAGAGAGTGACAGGGAGGTTCTGAACCTCCTCCTTACACACATCACAGGTCTTGTTACCTCTGATACTAAACCACTTAATTGCACATTCTTGGTGAGCCAAGGCAAGTTCACCTTTGCAACAGCATTCCATCTTCAATGTCTCACCTCCTTCACATAGCTCAATCAGACAAATTCTACACACAGCTTCCTCTTCAGCTATATCTTCACCGTCATCACCATCGTTTTCTGAACGAGTAAAGGTTATTAAATCGAGTTATTGACAGCATTTAGGATTGGAAATAATCTGTTTTAAATCGAACTAAGATGACTTAGAAGAGAGTCTGAATCCTTTGGAAAAAAATGAAAAATAAACTTTTAGTTTTAGCCAAGTTCGAGTGCCAAGAAAGCAGAAAACATCATTCACTAAATGTTTTTTTATACAAGTTCTTAAAATACGATACCAGTATCCTTTGCTGTGGACGTTTTTAACCATTCTTTCACTTCCTTTACACCTGGGGTGGAAGGAATAACACGGAAAAACTTATCCATTTTCCTTGTAATTTTTTCTTGGCTATCTACGGGCTCTGAACGAGTGCGAGCTATCGCCCCCTGGCTTCTCTGCAAAAGGATTAAATTGGTTAAAACAAAGGTTAACAGTTATATGTTGCTAAGGCTTCATTAAACAATAAATTCAGTGGAACAAATTCATCAAATATTTAAATCCTTAGTATGTTCAAATTAGGGTCTCTTGGATTGACTTATTTTAACTTATCTACTGACATAAACACTTATGAGCTTGTTTGAGAGAACTTATGGAAACAACTAATAACATGTCCATTCCTTCAACAACAAAAAAAACTTATAACATATCCATAAACTGTTTTCCGCTTATTTCTCCAGGAAGCTTATGAAAACAACTTATAACTTATATAAAAACAACTCGACTTTATTTTATCTTTTGTTATAAAAGTAGCATACAGATAACCACTTATATTACAAGCGCTTAATTAAGTTGTTTATCGAAACAGGACCTTACTAATTAATGACAATACAAGATACCCATTAATTAATTGCACATAAAAAAAAAAATCTTTTAAAGTTGAAATTACAAGTACTAATCAATTAAAGGCCTTACATATGGAGAAGCACCAAGACATCCACCAAAAGCAAACTCAGTGTTTACACGTCCAATTTCTTCAACAGGTAATGATGAAGTCCTATTAATCTTAGGATTAAATATCTTACTCAAAGACACTGATCCTGAGATTGAAGGCTTCTCATGAGGCCCTACAAAAGAACTTTCTGGCGCTCCAATTACCGCCTTTTCAATATCCGATGATGAAGTCCTATTATACCTGAAATTCAATTTTGGTAATATACTTCTATTTGATGATGATTTTGCTTTTGTTGTTGAAATTCCAAGATTGATATTATTATCAATTGGTGCATCAACAGAACGTGATGTCACAAGAAAATTCACCCTCCTTTGTGTTGAAGGTGGACTTGGTGTTAATGGCATCTTTATTGCAACAAAATCATTTGATGATGATGAACAAGATTCTTCTGATGACTTGCAGGGTATTTCCATCAAAAGATTTTCCTTCCAAATTATCAACATATGAAAATTTTCATCAGTCACCACATAAATACTATACCTTATATTAATTCCTATTAGATTAAATTATAATCATGATTAATTCAACATGTTATCATAGCAATTCAAATTATTAATAATATAAAATATTGTAGCATGGCTTAAAAAGTGAAAAAGAAAAGTAAAGTACCTTGTGAACTGGAAGAGAAAGTGTTCTTTTACAAGAAGAAAGTTCATGATGATGTTGTTTTTGGTTAGAACTCATATTGTGGTGACAAAGCAAAGCACAAATTGGAAGTAACACACACTATTGTTGTGTTGTGTGGTGCATTTGTTTGTTTAGGAACCTTATGAGTTGTGAAATGAAAAACTATATAGTATAAGAAAATGCTAATTAAATTAGGAAATGAAATGAAAAATGAGATAAAGTTGAGCATTTATGAAACAGGTTATGTGGAATGGAGTTTCTTGAACACTCTCCCACCTACTTGTATTTCCTTTTTCCACTCACCCCGGACTCTTTGCTTTTACAGTACTATGACATCAAATATGTGCATAAACTTTTTTATTATATAGTACTATTCTAGTAGTTTATTCGTGTTCAGTGCGTTGTAAAGATGAATAATAATCTTATTACCCCCTTAAACACGTGCTCTCAAATGAATGATTTTGGTGTTTTGGAATTACGTCCACAAAGTGTTTAAAAGTTATTTGTTCTTGTTATGGATAAATATACTTTAATTGTTTAGGTGCCACCTTAATGCTTTTTACCTTTTCCTATAATACTCGTTCATATCCTTTTTTACTTTGTCTTTTTTACACGTGCTAACAATATCAGTAAACTTTGCTACTTTTATTAAATTATTTATCATTTTTCTATAACACTTTTAACATTTCATTAAATTTTTGTATTGAATGTATAGTTTATTTTTGTAAAATCGGTTTATAAGATGAGAAATATTACTCTTTTATAAATTCGTTTTAGATCTTAACTTTATCTATTGTGTGAGATGAATTATTTAAATTTTCAATACACATAATCACACTCACTATTACGGAACTTCGTACGTGTATATAAACGGTGGGTAGTTTTTGAATCGATAAAATGTGACAGTATATTAAGTTTTTTTGTATTAAGTATATTTATTTTTACATGACCGACTTATAAGATGAAATATATTACTCTTTATAATTTTTTCTAATACGTCTTCTCATATCTAACACTATTAAAATTTGAGCGCAAATATAAATGATGGACATCCAATGAAACTTGTCATTGTTGAGTTTACTCCGATTACAATGTTAAAACATGGACCTCTTGCTTTGAGAACCATAACCAATTATTTTGAAAGACAAAGTAGAAAGATTTTGATGGAAAAGAGGCCAATTATTGGTATTTTATGCTACAAATGTATGAATGCCAATATTACTTTTTTTATTAATGGTTCAAATGTTTTGCTTTGTTTCTAGTATAAAATTCACTTTAAAAAAGTGAAATCATATTTATAATAAAAGAAGTAATAACAATTTTCATCCTTTTTTAGTAAAAAAAAAAAACAATGTTCATCCTTTTATTTTGTCAATTTTTTAATTTTGATCTTCTTATTTTAATTTCACAACTTTACCATCCATGTTCTTACAAAGAAAAATAAAAAATTAAATCTAGTTGGTTGTAACAACTACCGCCATTAAATCTTGATCTTTGGCTTCCTTGGTGACGGTTTTGGAGCTAAATAAGTGAGTGAATTTCCACTATTTGATCAATGAAAAAAGTTTTCATTGCTTCATGACTTGGCTTTTTTTTTTTTTTGAAGGAACTTCATGACTTGGCTTGGTGAGCAATTCATTCTTTGTAGAAATTCCATCATTATTGTCTTCAATTCATATCTCTCTTGCATTATCTATTTATTCAAGACAAAAGAGAAAATATAGTAAAATACAAAATAAACTTAAATAAAAACAATATTTCATTAAATAAAAAACTTAGCCAAAAATAAGGTAAAATAACATGCAATAACATCACAAATTTGAATTCTTGTTGGCCAAAAATAAGGCAAAATAACATAGCACTTTTGTCTATAAGAATAACATAAATTTCAACTATGGTTGAAACTACCTAGCTAACAAGTAGCTTCAACAAATAGAATGCGAAAATTTAGGCCCCTCTCTAGCTAACTGACTAGGCTCCACAACACCCTCATTATAGGAGATGAAATACAATGCCACACCAAATTCACAAACCAGTTAGGGAAGCCAATATCCTCCAAAGTATATTCAATGAAATTCCAATTCAATCTATTATACACCTTTTCAATGTCAATTTTGATAGCCAATCCAACCTTTCAAAAAATTTCTAATGTTAGTAGAAAGAAAAACATCATGAACAACAATAATGTTATCACGAATTTTCCAATTAGGTACAAAGCTACTCTAGCATGGCCCTGCAAGATTCTTGATAACTTGACGAAGTCTACAAGCTAAATTATTTAGTAACTGCTTTATAAGAAATGTTGCACAATATAAAAATATAAAAATTATTTAGTCTACAAGCTAAATTCTAGATAACCGTAAAAAATATAAAAATTTATATTTAATTCATGTTTTGTTAAAAAAAATTATTTTTTTTTGGAAAGATTCTTACAATATTATAAACTTTTCAACAAAATTTTATTCAAAAATATGAATTTTACATATATGTTTATTTAAAAGGAGTGATCAAAAATGAAGATGGAAAAGTTTTCGAGACTAAAAGTTGAAGTTTTTTTTCTAATTACTATGAAGTAATATACGCAATTTTCATATAGAACACACAATAATTAAAAGGGCATTGCATATGTTACGAATGATTGCCCAAAGAAACTTAATAACACATATGTGTCTTTAATAATAAAACCCAACCAATTTTCAGTTGAATTTGATACAATACACAGGAGGACTAGTGGATGAAAAAGACATTAATTAACCGTTTTTTGCTTTCGTTAAATGATTGTTCACAAAAAAATAGCAATTTCCTAATCAAAATGGCCGAGTGGCTAAAATTTTTAGGGCAAAAAGTGTTACAACACTCCACACGTTAGTATTCTTTCTTTGGTTTTGGTGAAAATATGAAAACCAGGGTTGGATAAGTTTGTATCGACCGGATCAAATGGACTATTAGAACTCATATCAGTTTGAACGGATGAAACTGGCCCGTCGGATCGCCTAAATCGGTCAGCATCGGCTTTTCTTGGTCGGTTTCGAGTGGGTGGTATGAACTGAACTGAGGATGGAAGTTAGCAAGTATGCATCTTTTCTTTTTTTGGTGGTGGAAGGGGTTCGAAACCCGGACCTTGCATATTTTATGCATTGTTCGAGGGTTACTTTTGTAACTTTTATTATAAAATATTTGTTAATTTGCACCACTTTGCTAAGTTAGACCTACTTTTGCTACGAACGCAAATAGACAACCTCAAACATACTTTTTTCCCTCCTTTTATGAAAAAAATCCTGCTGATGACCGAACAAGGCACCTCATGCTTCTAATTCACAACTCTTGCCATCAGGGCACTAATGTTTTTGACGACATATGATTTCTTCAATGTTATGTATTCAACACAAATTTTGTGTCTTATTTCTTTCAATCTCACAATCCCTAAATCATTTTTCACCATCATACAATTGAACCTAACAACCATAACTCCGCCCTTTTTGGTGGGCCTAATTAATTTTTATGGAAAAAAGGTTTGCAAATTGAATCAGGTAACATATGAAAAGTTCTTTTTTTTTTAGTCACTTACGCTATTACAATTCCTTTTTTTTTTTTTAAAGCAGATCATTTTCATTATTATTTTTTTTCTTTCGAATACAACATAGCAGTTTCTTTTCCTTTTCATTTTTATAGATTTAATAGCCTTTGCGATAGAAAAAGACAAATCAAAAGGAAAAATATATACAAAAGTATGCACCAAAAAATTGGTCCTAACCGCAAATCTTTTGTTTTGTTGCTTTTTGAGGTAGTTATATAACTATAAAAGTAATAATATAGTCAATTTTATAGTTATATATGAAGTTCTACAAAATCCGTGCAGGTAGAGGTTAATTTCTTTTCAATATCTATTTCACTTCCAATCAATTTAACATTCAATTCATTTAGTTTTCTAATTTCAATGCACAAGAATTTTAGTAGATATTATTATTTATTTTTACCAAAAATGACTTAATTTTACCAAGGACATATGATATTAACACACAATGAGCTCAATTATCCCATTCATGCATATATCCAATTATCCCACTAACAAAATATTTTATAGATCATCATAATATGCGTCTAATTTGCAAGTAGAAACTAAAATTTGAAGAGAAAGATGGATGAGAAACTAAAATGACTTAATTGTCAAGGAAGAGCTTTCAATGGTAATCAAGGTTGCAATGACCATTAATAAATGTCAAGGACAAACACTTAAACATGTCGGAGTATATCTTCCAACACCAATATTCTTATATAGTCAATTATATGTTGCAATTTCGAGAGTGACCTCAAGAAAATGTTTGAAAATATTTATAACCAATGAAGATGGTGAAGATGATACTATTACATCAAATGTGGTTTGCAAGAAGTTTTTAGAAATGTGTAATAATTTGTATCTACTTTTAGATTTTAAATGTTTTTGTTCTTTCTGTTTCTCACCGACTATAAGTTCAATATGAACAACAACATTAATATTTCATGAATAGTGAATCACAACATAGTATTAGGTATTACATCATACCCAACTCGTGTGTCGCACGTGTGTAGGTCTAGTTTGTAAAAAGTGCAATTAAGTTGGTTTGAAAATTAGATTAAAACATATGATCAAGCCTTCGAATCCTCTATTGCTCACTGTGAATAATTTGCTCCTCTTCTCGCTCAATGTTCACCTAGTTTTACGACAGATTAACACAATAGTTTTGATCAATCTCTTGAGTCAAAACTCTTTTCTAAGTTATAATCCCTTAATCTCTTAAGTCGATTCCTAAATGTCGGAATTAATACTAGTTCGTTAATCCCTGAGTCATAACTCACAATTTTTATATCTAGCTTAATATGTTAAGTCAAACATATTTATTAGGTCAAATTTAAAAGGCATTAAACAAAAATAAAACTGAATAATACTATGATTACATTGATGTGAAAGAGAGTTCATAACAAATGACATGATCACAGCTTACAATAGAGTCATCTCATAGCTTAATCAACTAAAAGCTTAGCTACTCATAACTAAGACAATTAAAAACATAGGAATAATAAAACATATAAATTCGGACCAACTATGAGTTGGTGTGAGATCCATTGTGTGTTTCTAGGTCTCTGATCGCCTCATATGCTTTGAATTCGTCTAAAAATCAAACTCTTCTTCTGAATTCGCATCTGGCTTTTATAGAGAAAGTTTCTGTAATAGTCTCATCGTAGCCACATTACGGTTCCATCGTGGCACAATGGCTTCATTAATCCACGTGGCAGGCAACATAAACTCCAATTGTGGCACGATACAAGCCCAACGTGCCACGATTTTTCCAGACTTCAAAACTCTAATACTGATGCTCCTACAGACGTGTCACGATATAGGTCCATCGTGACACAATTTTTCCAGCATCTAAAACTTCCAAAATCTTCTCCAAATTGTGCAAAACTTGCCCATTGCGTAGTCATATGACCTCTTAACATTTCTGACAACTTTTAGCTCATTCTAGCATGTAAATCATGAAAATGACTTTATATGTTGCACATCATGGCATACAAATGACTAACAAACAATCGTGTGACCTTGTGTCATCATTAAACAACCCCAAAAAAGACAAAAATATTTGTAAGCTTGCACCATTTTGTTAACTTAGACCCACTTTTGATTTATATTTTTAATTAATTAAATGCAATTGACAAAAATAAGCTTCTATAAAAAACAGTTGGAATAGGGGTTATTGGGTTTTTTTGTCCAAATGAAAGGTACACACTTGCTAACTTAGACCTTCATATTTTTAGGTTGGTCTAAGTTAGCAAATTGAAGAAAACAAAGGTTTGGTATTGAAGTGAAACAGAAGGCCCAAATTGAAGAAAACAAAGGCTCAATAAATATTTCTCTCACAAAACCCTGTTAATTCGTTCATTTCTCTTTAGGTTCAATTAAACACACATTCTCTATATCCTTCTGTTCAAAGTTTCACTTCCTTGAAACCCTATCCGCCGCCAACTTCAAAACCAATATTCAATTTATGATTAACAACGAAACAAAACCTAATTGTGTCCACTTCGTGAAACCCTTATTCTCGCTCTCTAGTTCTCTCTTTCTTTGTTGTTGAATTGAAGATTTTGGTTATATTTTTGAACAAGAATATTGTATTTGTTTATTACATAAAGATTAATTTGATTTTTTGTATTTAGGGTTATTTTTTATCCTATTAGTAACTTTGTGTTTTTTTGTTGCCTTTTTGTTTACTAACACTAGGGATTTTTATCTTTGTATAGGTATTGATATCATTTGAGGATTTCTCTGTTGAAAATTAAGACAAGGTATGGTGTGTTTTTCTTGTCTCGAGCCTTAGAGTTTTATGTGCTTTCTAATTGATTATTTTTTAATGTTTTATGTGTGTATTTAGACTTTTATTTTGTGTGTTCACACTTCAGTGTTTTTCACAGTTGAAAGATATATGGAGCAGGAGGACAGAGCTAATAGTTTGCACGAAGTTGTTGTGCCTAATGGTATGTTATGAAATTTATCTTGTTATGAAATATGCTCTATTTTTTTGTTGAATATGTATGGTTGTATGTTTGTATGTTTTGAATATGTATGATTGTGTGATCTTTTTCTTCAAATTATGTTTGTGCAAGTGGAAATATTTTTAAAACTAAATCACATGTTTTGAATCAGTTTGTTAATGATATTAAATATGATTTTGATTCTATTCTCATTTCATTTTCTTCAAATTCTATGTATGCAAGTGTCATAATTGAAAATCTAACTCACATAATTTTGAATCAGTTTGTAAATGATGTTAAATCTAACTCATATGATTTTAATGTACTATATAGAAAAATAATTCTTTTAAAAATAGTGGTACAAATAACAAATAAAATGGTTTTGTCAAAAAATAAACAAATAAAATGGTTATATCCATTTTTTGACCCTACAAATTTCAAACTCTTAACTTTTTGTCTCATAAAACAGTGGTACATAATCATTCTTACAAAATTTTCTCGCATGCAATTTTAGTCCCTCCTACATGCAAATTGTTTAAGTATCCTTAAACTTGTATATTTTTGAAAGAATTGTGTACAATATTATAAAAATGCCAGAAAAAAAAATCATTCAAAAATATGTGTGGACTTAATAATAGCGACTAAGTTTGCATGCAAGAACATTTTATAAGAAAGACAATGTACTACCTTTTTTTTTATAGGGAAAACAGTTTAACACTTTTTTTGCGGGGACGAAAAACAAAATTTGGTAATTTAGTAGGAATTAAAAACTTATTTAAGCCAAGATAAAATTGAAAATATTATATAAAAAACAATTAAAAATTAAAAAGTGACGCAACTTTAAATAATTAATTAATTAATGTAATCAAGCAGTGTATTCAATAAATCTTTCGTGTAGGCATGGTCACTATTGTAGTATTCAACTGACACATTTTTCCTTTATCATTGTAACACATAATTGAACCACAATGTTGAATAAGTTACTTGATCTTTATTCTCCTAGTATTATCTGAATTAAGAATGGTACCTAAGAAGTCTTCAAGAGGAAAACAAAAGCATGAGTTGAAGAAGTTTGACAGAGAGAGAAAAAAAATTAGCATTTAAAACTACTAAGCATAACATTCTCAACAAGTCCTCCAATTTATCAACACTTTTGGGGCTCGGGTTTATATTCTTATGTTTTATCCAAGAGAAAAACCACAATTTTGTTTTTAAGAATATCTTTCTCAATGCATATAAGAACCGGTTTGAATCATGTAAATCCTCATAAATCCTCATATATATATATATATATATATATATATATATATAT
>Ga0228710_1007993_pt1 | contig 15370 bp, 4 predicted proteins | sample MedpolnodulmetaG_FD_177995 | JGI IMG/M metagenome (GOLD analysis project Ga0228710, IMG submission 177995) | Root nodule microbial communities from Medicago polymorpha collected in Santa Monica, California, United States - pink nodules | ecosystem: Host-associated > Plants > Roots > Nodule...
CAATCCCCACCCCCCCCCCCCCCCCCCCAAAAAAAAAGCTGGCTTACCTCCCCCACTAAAATCGTCACCACTTTGAAAGACTCATTAAGCAAAGTCCTTGTGCCGTTTTATCCACTTGCCGGTCGATTACACGGGAAAGGAAACGGTCATTTTGATCTCGAATGCAACTCATTGGGTGTTCAATTCATCGAAGCACAATCTACGTTAACATTATCCGAACTAGGTGACTTTTCACCTTCTTCGGAATATTACAGTTACCTTATCCCGCACGTTGATTACACACTCTCAATGGAAGATATTCCACTGGTTATCGTTCAACTCACAAATTTTAAATGCGGTGTAGTTAGTATTAGTTTGTTAATCTCACACGCAGTTGCCGATGGACCAAGCGCGTTGCATTTCATTTTTGAGTGGGCTCGGATTGCACGTGGTGAGCCTTTGAAAATGCTGCCAAGGTTTCTCAATACGAACATGTTGTCGCCAAAATGCCGTAAGAGTGTTAATGAATGGGAGCCTGATCAACTTCCTTTGTTGTTAGGAAATTCGGATAATGTTGAAGAAAGGAAGAAAAAAACAACGGTGGCTATAATCAACTTGAGTAAAACACAAGTTGAAAAGTTGAGAAAAACCGCAAATGGGAGTTGGAATAAACCTAGTAATGGTCGAGGTTATTCGAGGTATGAAACAGTAACCGGTCATATTTGGAGAAGCACGTGTAAAGCAAGAGGGCATGAAAATGACCAACCAACCGCGCTTGGTGTTTGCGTTGATTGGAGGCGTCGTGTGGAACCTAATTTACCAAAAGGGTATTTTGGGAATGCCATTTTGGATGTTTTGGCTACTAGTCTAGCTGGTGATTTAATGTCTAAGCCTTTAGGGTATGCTTCAAGTAGGATAAGGGAAGCGGTTGAGAAAGTGAGCGATGAGTATGTTAGGTTGGGGATTGAGTACTTTAAGAAGCAAGAAGATTTGACTAAGTTCCAAGATCTTCAAGTTGTAGGGAATGGTGAGAAGGGGCCTTTTAATTGGAATCCTAATTTAGGAGTGGTTAGTTGGTTGTCATTGCCAATTTATGGACTTGATTTTGGGTGGGGGAAGGAGGTTTATATGGGGCTAGGAACACATGAAGAACTTGATGGAGACTCATTGCTTCTTCCTAGTCCTGATGATGATGGATCTTTGTTGGTTATTATTTGTCTGCAAGAGATCCATATGGATGCCTTTAAGAAGCATTTTTATCAAGACATTGTGTGATCCATGGATGAATTGAAAGAGAATCACACATGCAACAGCTAAAGATAAGTTTTGATGACTTCTAGAATTTATAAATAAGTACTTTTTTTTAATGGAACTTATACAAAATAAGGATGGGAATAATTTAAGGGTTAAATAAGTAAATGATACCCTTAAATATACCAACATTTGATTTTAGTCTCCATAAAATATTCCTTAGGTTTTTGGTTCCTCTAAAAAAATTTCTCTATGAAATTAGTCTCTGCTCTACATTGAATGTTACACTAGAGCAGGGACTAATTTCATAAATGAAAAATTTTAGAGGGACCCAAAGCCTAAAAAATATTTTATGGAGACTAAAATCAAATGTTGGTATATTTAGGGGGACTATTTACTTATTTAACCCATAATTTAATGTATCCAGGTTGGTATGAAGAAACCAATATGAATTTCTTAATCATGCAATCTTGTTTTTCCTTTTGTAATCTGGTAGTTTCCTCTCAATTTCTTCCTAAATTTATGTTGAGATAACATCTTTTATTGATGTGAGTAGTGACACATAATTCTTTATTGATGCTTACTTCATTAATTACAATTTTCATCATTATTTTGAACATATAGAGCAAGAGAAAATGAGAATGAAGAATCCATACAAGAAACCAATTACTACTTTACGTTGCAATAGTTGGAGTAGATATTGTTCTATGTCAGTTGTAATATTGTGAACCTTGTTAAACTTGGGATGCATATTTTTGCATGGAGGGTGCATTCTATATGATGAAATTTCAAGCACTTATTATTTGTATGGTGAATATAAAGATGGCCCTACTTACCTTGCTCATAATAACAAAGGACCTGCTCGTGTAAGTCAATTGAATAAATTGAATAATTTGTTGTTTTAACCATGTTAAGTGTTATGTTTGAATTGACATATTTTAACTTATTTATTGACATTAGTACTTGTGAGACCGCTTGAGATAGCTTATGAAAATGACTTTAGTATAAACACTTAATTAAGCTGTTTATTCAAATGAGGCCAAGTATCTAGCTGGTTGGTTGTAACTTATTGAAGTTTATCTTGCTTTACTCTCCCAATTAAATTGTCTTTTTCATGTTAATGCAAGTTTCTTATGTTTGAATCTTTTAAGCAATAATAAGATGATTTCTTTATAAGAAACAATCAACTGGATTATAGATTCACAATTTTCTTTCTAATCTGCAATGATCCTTCTTAGCCCCTAGCCATCTATCTAGAAATGTTTAATTCATGTTTTTTTCACTTTTCCAGATTAAGGGCCTTATGCTCCAAAAGCAACTCTCTATATCTCTAGTTCTGAACCTTCTTAATTAGCATCAACAATATCAATTGAAGTTTTGGGCAGAGAAATTGCATTTATTCCATATGACTAATTTGGTTCTTAGAATGTTAACTTTGACATATTTTGTTACTCTAAAAAGAGAATATAAATTAGCCAATATAAGATTCATTTCAATTCGAATCAAATGCAAATACTGTTTTGGCCAAAACTAGGTGTTGAAGTCATCAAAGATTTCTTGAGATAGACGTACGTTACAAATATGATTTAAGCCAAATGAGAGCATTTATGCATGATTTTGAACTTATGCTTTATTTATCTCAAAATGGTTGAGCTTGAAGAGTGGATTAAGATTTAAGACAGCTGAGTTGAGCAATAACTTGTGACTGAAAATCAAGTTTAGAGTCATTTCCCACATAAATGAGCTAAGGGATGATTAGTTCATTCTTTTCTAAGATGAGATTTTCTGCCATGACTGAAGTTGCATTGATTTATTTCCCACATAAAAAAAAAAGCTTTTATTTCTTCATTTATGTAATATTTTCTTAAATTGTCTTTTCATCTTTCAATTTCCATAAAAAAAGAAGGCTTAATTGCACTTTTGGCCCCCTATGTTTCAAGAAGTTGCGATTTTGGCCCCCTAACTAATTAAAATACAAAACAGCCCCCTATGTACTGGATCTTTGGCAGTTTTGGCCCCCTAGACCAATTTTGACCCGGTCAACGTTGACGTGGCACTTCAAAGCCGCCACGTGTGCATTGCTTTGAAGTGTCACATCAGCGTTGACCGAGTCAAAATTGGTCTAGGGGGCCAAAACTGCCAAAGATCCAATACATAGGGGGCTGTTTTGTATTTTAATTAGTTAGGGGGCCAAAATCGCAACTTCTTGAAACATAGGGGGCCAAAAGTGCAATTAAGCCAAAAAAGAAAGAGCAATGCTATTTTTCTAGAAAAATAACATAAAGAATTCTTCAAGAATAAAGAGCAGCCAATCACAATGCACTATTTGCCACAATTCAAGGAGATGTGGTTGAAAAATAGAAAGTGAACAAACAAATCATACAATTAAAACTTGCCAGTTGTGTATTGAAAAATTCTTGATGCTATTTTTCTAAAGAAATAGCATTTTCCTAAAAAAAAATGGTAATACTAGTGAGTTTATGTGCAGAATCCTTTTGGCCCCATGCCAACTAGATTTCAATATGAAATAATTTCTTTTATTATGAACTTGTTTCTTTAAGATATGATATTCCCTTGATTGCTGGGAGATTTTTAGGCTACTTTTAAAGATTATGTTTTTGCTATTAATGTTATTATCATGTTATGTCCATATGATTAGCCTTTGTGACAAAAAAACTCCCTCACTTTCTCTTCATCAGGTGGACATTATAGGAGTTGGTTGCTATTCTACTAAGGAACTATGGACTTGGGAAAAAGAGAGCATTTCATTAGCAGCAGAGAAAACAGATAAATCAATCTAGAGATTGAATTTTTTCATGAATTTTTTCAGGCATGTTAATGACGTGAAATATGGCTTTACGCAAAAATTAGAAATTTTTGACTAGGAACAGTTTAATTGTGAATTTTAAAGCGTAAAAAACTCGAAAAATTAAACAATGGAAATCTCGACCTAGAAATTGAATTTTGATATGATTGTTTGCAGAGACATCCATAAAAATACATAAAATGGATTTGCGAAGTTTCATAACATTTCAAAGACGTTTCAATTTATTTTTATTTTGTAACCAAAGCATGCAAAACTGCAATTTTTTCCCGAGTAAACGTATACTCACGGGTCAAATTTCATTCCATAGCTAATTTAGTAGGAATGGTTAGGACATCATAAGAACCATCATCATCAAATTTTGGAGTTTTTAAAAAACTCATAATTATGGGGAATAAAAATTCATAATAATTTGTCTCTAGTCGGTTTTTTTTTTGTAAAACCATATTTTAACGTCCTAAACATGTCTGGAAAAAATTTAACCTCTAGGTCACTTTTTTAAACTACAAGTATATTATAAGGTAAAAATAAGAAGAATCTCATATTTACAGTGTCATTTTTCAGACACCGCGTATATTATAGAATCAATTTGAACAATTAACCCAATCAGCTTATAAAATATCTCAACAATTATTTACAGTTGAAATGTGATTGATTATAAAGATGTTATTGTTTATACTAAATGTGCATAAAAACTAAACTCTTATTATACTTATAATGCTATGCTAACTTAATTTTAAAATATAAATTTTCTCTTTTTATTTAATATCTTCTTATATCCCTTTGTCTAACCCAAGAGATGCTTCATGCATGGTTGTTAGCTCTTAATAGGAGCCCCACGGAGAGCAATCTGCAGCAACATAATGTTGGAGTAAGCCGCAAGTAAGCATTTAAAGTGCAACATGGACGCAAATGTTTTTTTTTTTTGAAGGACGGATGCAAATGTTTTTGAGGAACAAAATGCTTTGGCACATGCATGTGCATTCGTAATCACCAAGGTTAATTTATCTCATAAAACATAATGGTGTTTCAAGGGACTCCCCTGTCTCAAGAAGCACAAAATTAGAGACTAATTGAAGCAATTTAATATGCATTTGATTTTGCGGTGGAGAAAATTGATCATAAGAGAATTGATTTTCACAGAATTGATTTTGATTAAAAATGAGTTAAATGTGAATTGATTTATATTTAGATAGTTTGAATCAAAATCAATTTTGGATATATATAATTACCAAAATGAGTATTAATATGTATATGAAATTGGATTTTATTTCTATTTGATATAACTATTTGAAAGGGCAATGCTTATAAAGCATATTGATATTTTTAGAGAATCGATTTCTCTCAAATGCAGAAGCTATGAAATGGCGCTTCAACTAAAATCAATTCCAATAATTTGATCATGTTTAACAATTGATACCCAAACATCTTTACAAGATTATAACTCCGTTTAGCCATATGGACGTGTGTTTGAAGCCTCTCAACATAAAACCAAACAAACACTTAATGGCTTGCTGAGTTGAATTTGAATAAAGTGTACATATAATTAGATTGTTTTTATTTTATTTTATGCTAACATAAAATTACTCTTCCCGGTCACATTTATAAGCAAAAAATAACTTTTTAAATTCATTGAATAATTAATGTATTTAATCTATAAATGTGACTAGATATGTTAGTTATTCAATAAATTTAAAAAGATTTTTTTTTTTTTTATTTATAAATGTGACCAGAGAGAGTAAATTATAAGCCTGTTTTACACGGTTGCCATTTAAGACACTTTAAGAATATATTTTATACATTTTCCACACCTTAGGGTAAGTTTAATATATAGCAAGCTAATTTTGTCGGTCGTTCAAAAAAATAAACTTTGTTGATCATGGCTTAGCAAGAAGTTACTGATATATGCTAGTTCTTCCCTTTTGATTTTAGTCCACCTTGTATTGAATCTATTATATTGAATAACATGACGTAGTTGTGTTTGAGTAAAATAAACACACCTAAAATGTTAATACATCTCTTTTTTACGGGAATTTAAATACTTATTCTAAATTATAACACTTATTTTTGGTGTCCTTAACATATCAGATATTTAAAATCTTAGTCCAATTTCTCTTTTTTGGAGAAATTTTTAATCTATATTCATTCTGTATAATGATGTTTATTAGTGTTTTTACTATGTTAATGAGAAGAGTTTTTTTTTTAGTTTAACTAACGTAGTTTCTCCCTTGGTTTGGTTCATCCCCTTAATTTTTAAAAGGAAATTTGGGTGTTAAACTGATATTTGCTTAGCTGATTGTAGGAAGGCATGATAGCGGGCCTGGTTTTGGCTAAGCCAGTGCGTTGTTAATTGCTATCCAAGTAATAATGGCCCTAGATATGGTGCTAGTTCTTTTCAATGACACAAAGCCACAACAACAAGTGTGATCCAAAATGAGTAAATATCACATCAATTTTATTTTAATTTCAAGGTTTTGTCAAATATACACAGATAAATTAGTATTGCACCATGCAAAAACTTATTTGAATCATTAAATCTTATCCTGCATATATTATTTGATTTAATATTTTATTAATCCAATGATAGAAACAATATGTTGGAAGAATAGTTTTTTTTTTTGAAGAATAGTTAAAATTAGTTCAAAAATATTTTTGGTCACTAAAGAGATTACTAGGTTGAGTCGCAGATTAGGTTGTTCTCTTCAAGATATTTTGTAGCACTACCCAAAAATTGTGCAATCAAACTATAAACTATGATGCCTCGAGGATAAAACAATACAACTACAACTTTATTAGAGTCTTACTGCATTGTAGGATCCGTTCTAGATATAGACCTTCAAATATGGTGCTAAGACCACGATTGATATCACTCTACTATGGTATTGAGACCACTATAATATGGTACTAGACCACTTCAACATGGTGTTTCCATGATTAACCTCCAACTTCTCCAAGGGCATAAAATATTGAAAGTGACTATATTCTTAAGATCATTCTTACTTTCGAAGGGAAAATATATATTGAAAGTGATTATGATCTTTAGAATACTCTTATTTACGAAGGGATAATTTATCGAAGAGACTATGCTCTTAAGACCATCCTTACTTTCGAAGGGAGATTATATCACGAAGGTACGGTGGTCTTAAAAACACTCTTTAAATCTGATGGGAGATAAAAAGGGAGGAGAAAAAATAGTTCATCAACACAAGTTGGAGGAGGGAAAAGAGAGAAAAGTTATTTGACAACTAACGAGAAATTTTGGTGTGAGTAGAAGTTATTTGACAACTAACGAGAAATTTTGGTGTGAGAAAAGTTATAGGTGAGGGGTCATAAAGATAAGTTACAAATCCAATGACTATGTTCATTTGACCATTACAAAATCAACGACCTGATCTCGTCTCATAAATGAGCACTCAGTGAGGGAGCTGACTTAAGGAGGACGCACACAGGCGTGTGTCAACATGCGTTGGCCTGTGCCAAGTGTATTCTGACGCGTGCAAATATATTACATGGCGATGATGTGTACCGAAACAAAATTAAAAAAAATTAAATTTAATGTTTCGGGTCTTAAAAACGATACCTCCACTATATAAACACTAGTATATACTCGATGATCCAAAACAATACCTCCTTATGCATGATACACGACACATGTCCCTCATATATTAGCCCTAATTTCAATTGTTAGACCCAAAAATTGTGTCACCCTCAGGTTCCACTTCTTCCCTCAACAAATAACAACAAGTACTGCTTAAATATATATTATTAAAATAATAAAATGATATTACCAATATAGTGTTGGGAGAATTGGTAAGATGACATTCATCCACAAAAATAGTTTGAGTTCGACTTGCTCATTAGTTTCGTAGCGAGTTCAAGTGATTTAAGTTATGGGGATACATGTGAGACCATATTGGGTGTTAAAAACCTAATTACCATGGGTTATTAAAAAGTAAAAAAGAAATTTACAAAATGAAAGTATTCTATTATTGTCGGATTGAGGATGTGGGGATTTTGTTTCAAAATGGAAAAAATAGACAGAGAGACAAAACCCTGAAGTACTTATGCATTGGAAAATAAACACATAGAGTAAGCTTTCTACAAGAATATGGTCCCATAGAAACATAAAAGCATAAGCTGGTCGTTGTCAATTTTATGGAAAAAGAGACTAAAGCTTACACATGTAGAAGGTATGGGCCAGCATGCATCAAACTAACTTTAAAAATACACTAAAGAAAAGCAATTATATTGTTTTATAACTGAGGGTGGGAAAAGGTGCAAAAGTGAAGAGTTGATATGTTATGTTAGAGGAGGCAAATACCATCACAATTTTTAGATATGCAACAACCCCTTAAAAGATGTACCCACTTATTAATAATTTTTTAAAAATTGTATGTACTTAATTACAATTGTTTGGCTTTCATGAGCAAAAGGGACTCCACGGACAACATATATAATATATAAAATTCTTGCTTCAATGAAACGTTAGGGCTATTGTGGGGGGCATGAAGAGGGTAACTAAAACTATGTGGTAATATATAAAAGATGATAGACTTTTAGACTTGGAGAGGATGGGAAGAATGGAAAAGAAAGAAAGGAAAGAAAAATAAAATTAAAGAGCATTGCTTTTTCTTGGTTTGGCAACTAATAAAACAGTCCATCTCAAACACATAACGTGCTGCCCACTAAGGACTAATGCCTTTTCTATGGATTCCCCACAATCATAAACCCACTCGGTTACCGTACTAAGATTCGTGTGGTGAGGTGAGCTCAAACTCAAAACCTTAATATTTCATCAAAACTTTGTTATTTATTAAACTCACATTAACCTTAAAGATAAGATTTTATGTATGTCTTATGTATATCTTTTGGTTTTTGAGAGGGTATATCCATATATTTTTTGTTATTTACTTACTACAAATTGAAAACCAAACCATACTTTTTTATTTATTATAATTTAATAATATTTTTTTGAATGGACTATAATTTTTTTTTTTGGTCAAGTAGTCTAGTGGCCAGAGCTCACACATTTTAATGTGGAGAAGTGAGGTGTCCGGGGTTCGAACCTCGGTCCCTGCATATAATATGCAATATCGAATGGACTATAATTTAATAACTGCTATTGTGAAAATAATTAAATTAATATAATTAATCGTATTTTATCATGGTGTGAATAAATACACTTTGTCAAGGTTGGTGGATATAGTGTTTTAGGTTAAAAGTGTTGCATGGACTAATTTTTGAAAGAGAAAAAATATGTTGCATGCACTAATGTTTATGATTATGAGAGATTCAAGAAGGTTGGTTTAATAGATTAAGTGAATCTTAAATTTTGGTGTAGTTTTCTTCCCTTCAAATGTTAACCTTCATTTAAAATCTTTTATTTTTAATCTTGTATTTTTCTATCCAATCAAATAATTAATTTAATCCTATAATTTCAAATTTGATCTAATTTTAATTTTAAATCAGATCCAATTCTTGTATTCATTCCTAACAAATCAAAACAAGTTTTTTGAGATGAAATCAAAACTAAATTAATCTTACTTCAATTTTGAATAAAAAATATATTAACTAAAATAAAAGTAACAATACTAAATGTAGAATTTTACCCAAAATACTAAGCTTAATTTCGCCAAGATAGTGAGTGACTATGGTTTTTATTCGAAACAAATAGATAGATGAATGTATTAGCGCTGATATGCAGATCAATTGATAGCAATGCGAGCAATGTGCTCATAAGGTGTGAGTTTTGAAATTTGAATTTGGATTTTTTTTAGTGAATTTGGATGTTAATATGTGATGATCTTGTGAGTCAATAATATTCATGACACAACTTTTTTTACTATTGAGTATCAAACTCAACTCACTTAAACTTATTGACAAAAACTGATTAATATTTATGACACGAAAATTCAAGATAGAAAATTAATTTATAATATATATATATATAGTCCATACAAATTATGTCAGAAGAAAATAGTCCATACAAATTAAATATCGAATTCCACAAACCCTATTCTTTTGTAAACAAAACTAAAATAAATCATAAAATGTAACCAAAAAAATATTTTACTCCATTAATTCCCTTTTTAATACAAGCAAACTCCCTTTAATCAATCCTCTTGTCCCTAAATTAATTACCAAACTTATATATGTGATCAAAGAAAAGAAAAAGGAACCCATATAACACTAAAAATTACTCTCTCAAGTCTCAACCAATGAATCCCAAACGCACGTGCCAATAAAACTTAGAACACGTGTGATCATCCACGCCACGTCAGCACCACCTCAAGGCCTCCATACACTGGCCCACACCACCGGCTTATCCTTCCACGACAAGAATATTCCAGTATCACCATCGGAGGATGTCATCGACCACCCTTCTTTATACCTTCTCAACAAAGCCCTAACATCATCACAAACTTCATCACTAAACGACACCGTATTAAACCCACCACCATGCAACCTCCTCCTCCACCGTGACGCTGTTTCACGTCTCTCCACTGACTCATAAGGATCACAAGCAACCAAATCAACAATACCTCTTCCAGCTTCTCTTTCTAGCATCAACCTCTCACTACTTGTTCTTGAAAAACTTTCATCAAGTGCTTCAAAATAAACCCTAAACCATCTTAAACACTCTTTAAAACCTTCCACGAAATCCGAACCAAAACAAACTTCTAAATCAGCTTCTTCTTCAACAATAGTTAAAACCCTAGGTTCTAACCCACGAAGCAAAGATATAAACAAATCACGGTGGTTTCCGGCTCCGGATATCGAATGTAAAGAGTTTACACAATTTATAGCCAAAGCTTCATCTTCTTTAATATCTAAATCACACAAATTCAACTCTCTTAAATCACTGAAAATGATTTTGAATTTGAACGGCACTCCCATGAGCCTAGCGAATTTTTCCATCCTTGAACCAATTTCCTTCATGACTTTTTGCACTGAGCCACCGCTGACTGCGGTGACTACAGTGGTTAAACGGAGGTGAGGCGTATCATCGGAGCGGGTGGCCAACGCTTCGAGGAGTGTTGGCCATTGAGTGCAATAAGTGTTGCTAATATCAATTATGTGAAGTTTAGGGTTACCTTCTAATGCTTCTAAGATAGCACCGTTGGCTGCCACGTGTCCAAACGTTGTCCATGGACTAACTTCTTGGAACTTCAACAACATCTTCCTCGTTGAATCGAAGGAACATGTTTTTTCCGACGCGGATGTTAAGGTTTTGTAGGTTCTATCTCCCGCGTCGTTCATGCGACTAAACAAAGCTTGAAGAAAATAAGATGAAAGTTTTTGATCTGTGTCACCGTATGGGGAACTAAGCTCGTTTAGCATCCACATGAGTTGTTGGATTCGGTTTGTATTGTTGTCGGAAAATGCACGTGCAGTTTCAAGGAGGATGTTTTGTGACCATGAGTTACCGGAGAATTCAAAGTTGTAGTAATCATGGGAGGGTGAGAAAGAGTAATTATCAGTTGTGGTGGGGGTGTTGATAGTATTATAAGTAGTGTTTGTGTTTGGAGTAGTGATAGTAGTAGTGGATGCATAAGGATAAGTATAATAGTGTTGTTTAGAAGAAGATGAGGATAAATCTTCATCATTGTTGTTATTATGATCCATGTAATAAAAGTTGTTGAAGCATTCTTCGTCTTCTTCTTGTTGGTTGTAATATTGATATGTTGTTTGTCTTGAGGATCTAGAGCTGCTAGAAGTTGTTAAGGTGGTGGTGGAGTTGAGGGAAGATGGATCAGGTTGATATTGTTGTTGAAAATTGACAAGCCTAAACAGCGTATCCATTTAACCAAAGAGATACATACACCAAATCAGCAATATAGTTGCTTCTTAGCACAAGCAATGGATGGCCCTAGTGATGTGTTTTTATTTTAACTGTGGGAGTTGGGGTACTGTACGTTGGAGATCATGATTAGAAGTTATTCAAACTTTGGATAGATTCTTTTTACCTTACAAAAATAGCTTCATTTTTCTAAATATATAGTAAAAAACAATATGTAAGTGAAAGAAAGCCTTATTAAATAAGTGTGTATACACACTATGTACTCCATTCGTCCTACACTAAATGAACTTTTTTTCATTTCACACATATTAAAAAAATATATAAGTAAAAGAGAGAACAAAAATGGTTTTGAATGTCTTTGTAAAATATTGTTGCATTCATCATTATCATAGTATTACCTTGAAGAAGTTATTTTGAGACAATATTTTATTGCAAATTGCTTGCTTATTTTAGGATGAAGGGAGTATAATAGAAGTAATAAAGTTTGAGTTTAGTATATCATTTCATACATTTACCCGTTACCCGATCTGATGATGTTAGATCAATTAGATTAGATTAAATAATTTGGAAAAAATCAATAATATATATTTTTTTTCCTGTAAAATATTCAGTAAAAAATTAATAATAAATGCGTAAATTGATCCTCAAAATAGTAAACATAAATAAAAAATAGTTCTTATTTTTTTCAAATTGGAAAACACATATTAAGAAGCAGGGGTGGCCTTGAGGGCGTGCTAGAGGGGCGGCGGCCCAGGGCATCATTTTTTTAGGGGCATCAAAATTATTATTTTTACTTAGTAATTAGTACTATATAAATATATTTCTTTTTAATTTGCTTTGATTTATTCTATTGAAAAATATATTTTTAGATAACTTTCATTATAAATAAATATTTTGCAACAAAAAACATAAAGAAAAATATTGAAATAATTAAATAGGCACAATTTATTGTTTTGCCCAAGGCACCAAAAATCTTAAGACCGGCCCTGTTAAGAAGAGTAGTTCATTTGTTAACTTATGTTATTTATTATGTGACATGTTAACTAGATGATGCGAGGTCACGTATATTTGATTTGATTAACGTGTCACATTATATTTTCTAATCAACAATAAAAATTATTACCTTTCTTTAAAAAAAAATTACTACCTTGATTATTTTCAATGATGCTTTATAATTTTATGGATGTATTGACTAATTTACGAATACTAGAGACTAGTTTGATTGCTATTTACAATTCTAAGAATTTCTTTTAACTAGACAATTTTGAGAATCAATAATTCTATTGCATTCACATTCATTGCATATTTCACAAGCTCATTCAATAATTTTATTTCCATTCCTTTTTGCGTAATCGATGATATGCTGGGAATATGCAAGTGGGGTTTTCTTTTCTAGGTTACATATTCTTTTATTGGGAGAGGGCTTCTTTTTGTTAAAAAAAGAAAAGGCTAACAGAGAAGGGCAATTGACTGAGATAAGTGCTTTACTAGTATCTCGGTCAATAAAAACTTGAAAAATAGAATAGGATGCATGACCTAGCTAGTTGATGCTTTATTTTTGAAATAGAAGAATTCTCTGACAAAAAGATGAAAAATAAAAAAGCATGAGGAAAAGCTAGCAGGGAAGGATCTTAGTGGATTAGCTTTTCATTCTTTTTTTAGAGATAAATATAAATTAAAGAAGAAAATAAAAAAGAATTAGTGATTGAGAAAACTATACAATACAAGTCATTGGATGAGTGGGAGCAGGCGTGCCCAACTGCCAATTGAGGTTTGAGAGTGTAAAAGCTGCCGGCGTGAGTCGTCATCATCAAACAAACCCACTATCATCATCATTTCATAGCTGCAGCAGTAGCACAAACTTAACCCACTCACGTTCCCTGCTGCCTCCTAATGCCTTTCCAAATTGGAGTATTAACCAACTTTTTTTCAATTTATTTTACATAATTCAAACAATTTAATCATTTTAAAGACAACTTTTTTTTGGGTCAAATAGCCCAATGACTAGAATTCTTTTTTAAAATGAATAAGTGGGGTATTCGGCGTTCGAACCCCGACTCCTGTAGATAACAATGCATTGTCTCTGTCACCTGAGTTAGGTTAATATTGAGGTAAATGGAGATATGCATAACCAATATAAATTTTTATTTTTCACTGAAAACTAATAAAAAATTGTTTACCGCTTGATACAAATAGTTTTATGGAGATTATAATGGGATGAGCAGCTCACTTGATTAATTTAAGGAATTAAAGAAATTAAGAAGTTAAAAGGTTTAGCATTTGAATCCTGACAAAAAAGAAAATACTAAAATATCAACTAACATATACTAGTATTTGTCATCCCAGAAAGAAAGTTTTATGGAGATAATGAGGACGACCTTGACCATTACCAGCTAATATGAATTTCAAAAGTATTGACGAAGGAGAAAATGAGGATCTTGTCCGAGAATTCTCAAAAGAGGAAGAGCGAAAGGGGTTATGGGAATGTGATAGTTCAAAAAGCCCTAGATCCAACGGAGTAAATTTTGTTGTCTTGAAAGTTTTTTTGGGCTGACATTATGAAAGTTATGTCAAAATTTCATCTAAATGATTGAATGGTTAAAGGGATGAATTGCTCTTTTGTTGTATTTGATACCAAAGAAGAAAAATCCGGTGAAATTGTTTGATCCCCCTTTCTTTAATTAACTGCATTTACTGCATTTACGAGATGTTATTAAAGGTCTTGGCAAACAGGTTGAAAAAAGGTGATAGGCTCGGTTGCATCAAAAACACAATCAACACTCATCTCAAGTAGAAAAATCTTATAAGGCATCCTAATTGCATATGAGATTGTGGACGAGGCTATGCGAAAGAAGAAAGGAGTGTTTATGTTCAAGGTAGATTTTGTGAAGACATGTAATTCGATTGATTGAAATTTTCTTGATTATATTATGCTTAAGATGGGGTTTCATGGTAGATAGAGGAGATCATGGATATCAGAATGTTTAAAATCAGTTACAATTTAGTTCTGGTGAATGGCAATTCCACAAAAGAGTTTGAGGTAGACCGAGGTCAGAGACAAGGCAACCTTGTCTCGCCTTTTCTTAATAGGCTTAGTCTTGTCTTGGTTTCTCACCATTTACTGCCAAGAATACTTGTAAACTTGCATCTTGGTTCAATATAGTTTTTTTCTTTTATTTTCTTGTTTTCCTTACTTTATTTCTATTTATGCTCTTCACTATGAAGAGTGAGTAGTCCTCTTATGTCTTGGAATCATGGAAAATAGTCTTATGACAAACATTCCATGATCCTTATTTCTTTTCAAAAATGGATTTTGGTATGGTTGTTAGAGCTTGGCTGGCCAAGTTAGATTGGTTTAGGCACAACAAGATCTGACAATCGTTTTTCAATGTTATCAACAAAGGAACAAAAACTAAAATTGATAATGAGAATATTGAAATATTTTAGACACCATATCGTTATTGAATCCCTCAGATCACGCTCCAAATGTTCCTAGGTCACATTGTGTTGGGGGG
>Ga0228710_1007994_pt1 | contig 15367 bp, 13 predicted proteins | sample MedpolnodulmetaG_FD_177995 | JGI IMG/M metagenome (GOLD analysis project Ga0228710, IMG submission 177995) | Root nodule microbial communities from Medicago polymorpha collected in Santa Monica, California, United States - pink nodules | ecosystem: Host-associated > Plants > Roots > Nodule...
GATCATCTTCCGTGTTGTCAACCATTACTAAAATTAAACAAGACAAAACTATGAATTAACAACTAACTAATGCATAAACATCAATGCCATAATGAATGAAAACAAAAAAAAACAAAGAATTTTTTTTTGGAAAATGGCAATAGCTGCTACCTTTCCTGCGTTTCTCAAATTTTTTTTCAAGTTTTCCTTGGCAGTAACTGCAGAAGTACCCAAACTCGGCAGTTAACTGCCGAGGTTTCCCATGTCAGTGTTCTATGTAACCTGACGAAATAATTAACAAAAACAGCTAAAAATCAACCGATTAAAATGCTTAATACTTGTTTTTTTACGTCAAAAGTGTGTTGATACCTCCTATGCTTGATGCTTCAATGATTTTGGATCAAGATTTGGTGAAAAAATTATTGGATTTGGGGTTTAGATGGAACAGGAAAGAAAAGTGATTATGAAATAGTGTGTAGGGGGAGCAGGTGGCTATTTCACCTGATGAAACATTTCCTCGACAATTAACTGCCGAGGAAAATCTCGGCAGTTAACTGCAGCCGGTTTTTGAATTCCTCGGTAGTTAATTGCCGAGGGGCATTTTTGTATTTTATACGTGTTTCTCAGCCTAACAAGATGTGTGAACAGCAGTTTTCAAAATAACTATACATCAGAGAACCCATTAGTAAACAACAACATTGCAATGTTTTGATAAAAAGTTGCAATTAAATTATTATATTGCCCACCGTTCTCACCCTCAAGTCTCACTGCAACCATTGTCACCCTTAAATCTAACACCCTTAGTCCACCCTTGACCCCCCTTCATCCATCACCCTCGCCCCTCCCCCAAATTAATATCGTATGTAGGTCGTCGTCCTCGCATCACCACCACCTTCAATCTCCTCCTTGCACCATCCTTGTTCCCCACCATCAACATCGTTGTCGTCGTCCTTACCCTTAGATCGCAGTACCACTGTTATCGTCCTCATCCTTACCACTGTCACTATCCTAATCCTCACCACCATAGCCATTGTTGTTGGTCTAACCACCACCATCACGATTTTCGTTAGTCTAAACACCACCATCGTCCCCATACTCATCCTAAAATCTCACCACTACCGTCGTCGATCTAACCACCAACATCTAGGGAGATAGAAAAAGAGATTAGACAATGATGAGAGAGAGAGAGAGAACGCAAGGACGAAGAAGATAACGATGGTGGAGTAGCAACAAGCAGTGTCCCTTTGTGTGAAGAATGCAACAAAGATGGAAAGAGAAGACGGAGAGAGAGAGAGAGGAAGAGAGAGAAAGAAAGAGAGAGAGAGAGAGAGAGAGAGAGAGAGAGAGAGAGAGAGTGATCGATAGTTTTTCTATTTTTTTATTAGTAAAACTAATAAAACTTTAAAATAATGCCACATCAGCCAGTGTAATTATGTGGAATCGTAAAAAAAAGGAGTACAAGAAACATTACCTTTAATAATTCATGCTGTAAAAAAGTTACCCACATAAACTCGATACATCAATTCTTAAACGATTATTACTTTTAGAAGGAGTACCTTTTTCACCATTCATTTAACTCATTTTTTAGATTAATGTGAGAATGACTACATCAGTGGCGGAGGTACCACAGGGGCCAAGGGAGGCCGTGTGTGTCTGGTGGCCCTTTGTCTTTAATGAAAAAAAAAGTCTTTTAACTTCTAAAAAAAAGCCCTTTAACTATGTAACTTGTAAGGACAACAACTACGAAAGAATAAAACTAATCAACTAAAAGTTAAACCGAGTTTTTCTCTCTTCTCCTAATTTCCCAATCGTAACCAAAGATGCCTCTTGCTGCAAAATTAACCTCAAATTTGATAAATGATGATTTTTACTTCATGAAACCACGACGAGTACATCTTCAGATTTAATGGTTAGATTATATATATATATATATATATTGGATTGAGATTAAAGTACTCCTTTTCTTATTCACCTGCGCCCTTTACTAATTCACGCTCACACTTCATATTCCTTGTGGCTTCATTCCAAGTGCTTTCATTCCAAATCTTCATCAATTTCAGTTTTCACAGATGCAACAAATCTCACTTCTTACACCCACCGTTGCATAATAGGAATTGGATAGGCCGATGCAACTCTAATCATATGCCTCATGCCACCAATTTTATAGAAAGACAAACAAAGGAGAGATCTGAGGCCATCATCGTCGCCGCGACAGTTCCCAGATCTTTTGTTGTCATTGCCATAATAGGTTCTCAAATTTGTTGTTTTCTCCGTCGTTCGTGGGTCACAAACTTTACTACTAGTGCGACTTTCTATTGTTGTTCACCTATTAGAGAAGAAAAGATGAAAATATTTTTTTCTTCTTCTTTTTAATGATGCTAATCGTAAACCATGGAGGAGGAAGAATTGGGTAACGATTTTAATTTATTTCAACCAGAATTGGCTATTAGAGATCCTACATTTGCTACATTTTGTTTCTTTTTAATGATTCAATTTTTATTATGAAAAAAGAAACGCACAAGATTCTGAAACGTGAGCGTGACTCAAGTGTAGATCTGCAGGTGGATGTCTGTTTAATTGAATTATGTAAACCCAGTGAACACAAGTTTTAATTTTCCTTTGACCTTCTTTCAAAAGAAAACTCCCTAACCTAAATAACCGAAAAATGGGTCTTTTGATTACGATGATGGTGATAGTGAAGTTTTTGTCACAAAAAGAGATTACTTATGAGAGAGAGAGAGAGAGAGAGAGAGAGAGAGAGAGAGAGAGAGAGAGAGAATGACAAAGTGGAGAAGAGGAAAGGAAAGGTGAAGGTTGCAGTACATGACCCTTTTTAAAGTGCAATTAAATCTGAAGCGTTGATTTAGATCCAACGGTCCAAATTAATTCCTCTCATCTCTCATTATGAGAGGAATTAATTTGGACTGTTGGATCTAAATCAACGCTTCATGTAATACCCATACTAAATGTATCTAGAAAGTTTAGCATGGGCATTATCTTTAGTACTGGATACATTAATTTTTACAACATAAAATCTGCGAATGAATATTGTATACAACGACACACGTTCGTACAATCAACAATACAATACTACACGTCCAAAGTATAAAAAAATACATCCTTAAAGTTCATGACGTCCTGCAGCGGGTACGAACGAGCTCTTGCTGAAATATCCATCCGTTTAAAAGCTTGTTAAAATAATCTGCTGATCTGCAACATATAAGGATTGGAATGAGACATAATGTCTCAGTGAGTTCTACTTAATCCTAGGCTATAGGTAACCTCGGGGAAAACCTAGGGTTACCACGTGTCTACAATACAACATGACGATTGATTATACGTGTGTGGGCTTGCTCACCTAGACGGTCGTGCATACTAGGTCCGTCTTAGGGTTCATCTTAACTTGTATTGTAGGTCTTGTCATATACATATACGTGTCATGGCGGTCGAGGGAACCTAGGACCGTTAACTCAAGATACACTAAACGCATCAAGAACTAACATGCTTATTCATGACACGATCCTAAACCGGACGAGCGGGGAAACCTAAGATCGTCGTCGGTATAACTTCATAGCTTGTCCTACTTGCATAAACCTGTACATGTCTAACAGCATATCATAATCATGATCATATCGTAATTACACGTAGTCATATTCATTTGTTATGTTAGAGGTGAGCGTTGAACAAACATTATTATCTGAGTTCATTTTACAGAGTGTATCGAGTGGAGTAACCCCGAGTACAATCCCATACATGACTGATGAAAACCTAACTAAGGTACATCGGACTCCCTCAGTGACGTGCGGGCCCCCCTTGCGGAGCTTATCCCGTTCCCCTGGCGAGAACCTCACGTATCCCCCTGGCGTGGATAACGGAAAGACACGACACCTACATCTTACTTAGTCTTGATCATGTGTAAAGGTCTTATAACTTATACTTACTTGATTATCTACCACGGGTCCGTAACCTACCCGATTAGCGGTAGAATACTTGCTTGTTTAGTCTAAATCCTACATAGAAGCTTATACTAGTTCTCAACGATCTACGTCGAGGCTCTATAGTTCTCCCATTCTTAGACTTGTTTCCTACCCGAACATAAACATGAACATTATCGTACTCTCATGTGCCACTCATCCTTAGAGGAATTCTAATGGTACTCATGCTTTTATGTATAATACCTCGACGTATAATGCACATTAGTTTCTTGATATTGAGGGTTTGTTTAAGCTACATAAGTATGCAAAGAACGCCCTCGGCCGGCATTCTGGATCACAAGAACAATTTTCAAAGGGTGTTGTAAGAGTGTTGATCGCTTAAGCGACCCTCTAAGCGAACAGTTCGCTTGCCAGTTCGCTTAAGCAAACACGTGAGCGAACAGGGTTGTCCTTTCGACATTTTGTACGCTTAAGCGAACCGTGCACGCTTAAGCGAGCATTCATCAGTCCAGAAGTGCAGAAATCGTATTTTTAGTATAAAAAACTCAATAATCAAGTTCTAACATCCACAATACATCTAAGGTACCTGAAAAATAGTTTAAAACCAGTGCATGACAACAATTTACATGAATCCAAGGATTAACAACAAAGGGCAACTAAAACCTAACATAGTCATGAACAAATTGTCTTTCTCACATAGTTTAACAGACACCCAAGGGTGGGAACTAACTAAATAACTCACTTAGGTGATCCTGGACACTTTGAAAACAGGACAAGCATCAACTCTTGCCTCAGCCATCAACCTTCTTGAATTCTTGGTTCAGCACAACACCTACATCAGCCCACAAACTTCAAAATCATCTAAAAACTTTAATACTGGACCAAAATTAGTGAAACTGGTACCAAAACGTCCGTAATTTCGTCAGTTAACCATAGCATTAAAAATCACTTGATTCCAAGTTACAGAGAAAAAGTTCTTACTGTTTTAGTGGAGCCCTGTCCCAAAACCCGTAACCAAATTCCAGCAGAAATTACCAACTTCAATTGCGTTTTCTGAATTCGTTTCCAATCCGAATCATACAAAGTTTGTGTCCAAACTGAAGGGAATTGAATGAGGAATCTAAAAATCCAATAATCAATCAATTCCAAGTTACACAGTAAAATTCACGGCCCATAAAACAGGTGACAACCAAAATCACACAACTTGCAATTCTTACCTCAATCTTTGATCCTTGCTTCTGCCTTCAAGTTTTTCACACAAACAGCAACAATGACATCATCTAGAAATTCCTTTGAGCCCCAATCAAGCTTCACTCTTAAACACAAGTGTCAGCCCCATAACCAAAACCCTAGCTTCAATCTCCATGTTCCTTGCTTCTAAATACCAAACCAAGGCATAATCTTCAATGAAAGTACACATGCACAACTACTACTTGATTTCTTAGAAAGGGATGAGTTCTGATTTTTGGGATGGTAGAAGGAGAATTAAAACTGGTATAAACTTCTCATGGTGTTAGAGATTACACAAATCCATTTGCATGCTAAAATGGGAGGATAAAGTTGGAGGATTATGATGAATTGGAAAGGAGAGGGAGTGAGGCGATGGAAATGGTAGAGAGGAGGAGGAGGATCTGTTCTTGTAGTGAGAGAAGAGTAATGAATAATGAGAGAAAAGTGAGGTTAGTGCTTTATATGGCCATCCGGTAAAATTACCACCTTGCCCTTTCTAACTCAAAATGCTCTGATTCAACTAACTGATAAAATCATCGTTAAAAATCTTAAGCGGGATATTACACTTCAGATTTAATTGCACTTTAAAAAGGGTCATCTACTGCAACCTTCACCTTTCCTTTCCTCTTCTCCACTTTGTCGTTCTCTTTCTCTGAGAAATCGCTTTCTGTGTTTCTTCTTCTTCTCATTGTTTTAATTTCACAAGTTGGTCTAAACAAAAACTTCACTATCACCATCATCATAATCAAAAGACCCATTTTCGGATTTTTAGGTTAGGGATTTTTTTTATAAAAAAGATTAGGGAAAAATTAAAACTTGCGTTCACTGGGTTTACAAAATTTAATTAAACAGAAATATTCCACCTGCATATCTACACTTGAGTCACGCTCACTGAAAAAACAAACGCACAAGACTCTTGAACGTGAGCGTGACTCAAGTGTATATATATTGGTTGGATTTGGTCACATATATTATATACTAACGTTCAGACGGAATGCCCGTCTGTCTTTTCTTTTTATTGTGATACACTTCTAAAAAAAACAGTGTTTTCGGACGGATAAGATTTCGTCTTAACTTTTCGGACAGATTTGGGACAATTTTTAAGGAGCGGAATTTTCGTCCCAAATCCGTCCCAAAATCGTGTAAGACTTTGTTTGACACTCTTTGGCACAATCTTTGTTTCCCATTTTTAATTTGCCTGGTAGATTTGTTGGTGAATGCAAAAGTCGTTTTTTGGAGGATAAGGAACTTACTGCTGCCATGAATCATATATTAATCAACTGCGATGAGATTCAACCCTATATTGAGTAAGTACTTTCTAAAATAAAAACTTCTTCATTTCCTAATTGTGATAATAATTGAATTAAATTATGTAACAATAGGATCTTTGTTGAGACACTACGCATAACTCATCCTAATATGAGCAACGAACATGCTTATAAATGCATTGAATAAAACATTGCAGCATGGTTAAAAGATTATCTAAGAATATTTTGAAAACTTTTCAGCATGTTGCTTACATACATATTATTTTTTACGCCTTCTTTTAGTAACACTCTTATTGTTGGATGATTTTGAATAGGTTAACAATCCTTTCAAATAATGTGCCAGATCAAAATATACATGCTTTAGCATGGGGTCCCTTAAGAATTGTAAAAACAAGGCCTATTTACTTTGTGAATGGCTTCAAGTTTCACACGAAAACACATTCAATTGAAAAGTCTACTATGAATTGTGGAGTTTGTGTTAAAGATACGGGCTATGGTTAATATGAAAATGATTTTTATGGTCAATTTAAAGAAATAGATCAAATTGAATATCGAGGTTTCAATCTAGTTTTTATTTTGATGTATTTTAATATCTTGTTTGAAAAGTGTTAATCATTGAAATTTAAAAGTCATCAATGAATATAAGAGTTTGCTTAATTCCGTTCGAAAATCGTTGGAAAATATAACTTAAATTAATGTGAAAATCGTAGGAAGTTTTAATTTAATTCCGTCTGATAACCGTAGGAAGTTTTAATTTAATTTCGTCCGAAATCTGTAGGAAATTTAACTTAATTCCGTCCGAAGTTTAGTCCAATATCACACAAACTTAAATATCAGAGTATGTGCGAAAATCGTACGAAATTCGTATGAAATATATTTGGAATGGAATTTGGGACGCAACTATGATTTGCGATACGGCCTTTTCGGACAACGCCCTTTCTGTCCGAATTCCGTCCAAAAACATATTTTATTACGAAATCCGTGGGAAATGTTTGTAAATTCCGTCCCTAAACCGTCCGAAATTCCGTTCGAAAATGACATTTTTTTAGTAGTGATAATGCGTATAAATTACGAACTTTAGTTTTTTATAAAATTTTGATTATAATTATTTGATTTTGATTAAAAATATAGGTATAGATAATAAATATTTTACACTTTATATTGTCACAAACTTTACTTGTCTTTTTAAATTATACCAATGGTATAGCAAATATAATACAAATTCTTATCTTTTAAATGTCACTAAAAAATAACATTATTATTATCAAATTTATTTAAGAGTATAATTGGAACTAACAAAGTCAGCGCAAGACCATGTATTTTTTATTTTTATTTTTTTATATATAGTATATAGTTGAACAAATATAGTTTCTATAACCCAATTTTCAAATGATAATTCTAATTCCTACGTCACGATATGTTGCATGCTGCGACTTTCATGCAACTTGCAAGCACTGGTGCACCGAAGATTAATTGAAATTATTGTTTTCATATTACTTGAAAACTTGCATATGAGAAGTGTACATTATCGTTCTCAATTCGAATGCTACCAATCAAGATCATGTAGTATATGACCTTCATTATCGACCTCCATACTCACCATATTGCTAATAGTTCTTGCAATCTGAATAACACTTTTGGTCTACTTTCTAATAATAGTAACTCGAGAATGATCACATACAATCAAACAAGGGAAAAGATAAGAATGAAATTTTAAATAAATGTCAACGAAATAATTAATGTTTTTTGTTCTATTTCTTCCACACCTTGCCTATAAATACACAACTTTCAGCCATTTCATTTTCATCAATCAATATACAATAGTTTCACAGTAAGTTATAAGAAAATGAATTCCAAAGGGTTACTTTTTCTAGCTATGCTGTTGGCTTCCACTCTTCTCATCTCTGCAGCTGAGAAATCTGACAAAAAAGATGGTAATAAATCTGTTCTCAATATTTCCAACATTAACTATTTATTTTTTTTGACAAAATTTCCAACATTAACTATATATATCTTTTTTTTAACAAACTTAATTATATATTTTTTTTAGGATTACAAAATTAGTTATATATAGTTATATACCTTTTTTGGTAATAAGTTATTTTGAATTAGTTTACCACTAGATGGTAGTTCATAATATCACTATTTGTATTTGTCAAAAGATAAAAAAATCGCAACATTTGTGAATTAAAAATAGAGAAAAATATTCATTAGAATTTTTTATATTAAAATTTGATCCGCAATTCCATTTTTCTCCATATTGTATGTGTTATAATTTTGTCATTAGAGTATTAAAAATAAAATAAATAAATATTATTAAGGGAGGTAAACGTGAATTTTAACATAAGTGTTTTGGAAATGATGTAATTCAAGTTTCTTTTAGAGAATGTGAATGTAATTGTCTCTAATATATTTTACATAAAAAGATAAAAAGAGTATATATTCTAAAATAAAAATGAAAAATAGTATAATTTAAACATCTCATAAAAAAGGAAGATGTAATATATTCGAAATAATAAAACATACCTACTTATTCATGATATGAACACAAATATAATTTTAACTACCGACAAATTACCCCTTGTGCTCCTTATCAATAATTTTTTGCTTATCTTAATTTTCTTACATATTATGTAATTTTTTCCTTTTTGGTTTTTAGATAAAGAGAATGGGATAGACGAAAGGAAGTATGGCTATTATGGAGGTTGGGGTTACGGCGGTCCATGGCGTGGAGGTTGGGGTTATGGCGGTCCATGGCGTGGAGGCTACGGTTGGGGAGGTCCATGGCGTGGAGGCTGGGGTGGTGGCTATGGTGGCTGGCGTGGTGGTTGGGGTGGTGGTTGGCCAAAAGAACATAACGATGCTCATATTGATGTTGAACCTCATGACTAAGCTAAAAATCGAGCTAATGGGCTCATGTTACTATACCTATCACAATAAATAAAACTTCATGTGGAGTGTAGCTTGAAATGTAATAAAAAGGAAGAATCTTGCGTTGTATTGTACTTATTAAGGAATAAAATGCACGAGTTTAGACATATATATCTCATTTTCATTTTAACTTTTATACGCTTGATCTTAATGAATATGGCCTTTTGAGAAGTTTCACATAGTGCATGCAAGTGATTATCATAAAATACACTAAAGATATAAAGCAATCTAAGACGTTATAATATTCGTGCAAAATAAAAGTTTTTTTTTTTTAATTAAGTTGGTTTTTATAATTGAATAAACATAAAGTAGTCATTTGTTCAAAAATCTCAAAAACAAAAATAAATAATAAATAAACTATATCATGATCATATCGAGCTGTTCTTGTCCTTGTTTTGCATGAAAAATTATTTTGGAACACAACATTGTATTGCATGTTGAAAGTGACACAAAATTAGAGGTTAGGATTCTGCCAAAATCATCGCACGATTTTGGACTAGAATTGACACTTCCCATTCGTAAAAAATCGTAGCACGGTGTGGCAAAGTCGTAGCACGATTTTACATTGATGCAGAAAAACATAAACGTATTTTTGGGCGTGAATTTGTTCCAAATTTTGCTGGATGATTTTACTATAAATATAGACCTTGTATTAGATGAGAGAGAGAGAGAGAGAGGGAGTAGAAAAATAGGGTTTTTAAGCCAACAATAAACTAGGGTATTGGCAACAAACACTAGGGTTGGGATTATTTTGATTCACCTTGAACAAAACACTGTTAGGATAGAGTCTCTTGGTCACAGGAAGAGATTCAAGACTCTGGGTGGAATTAGGTTTGAAGATTGTTTCTTGTAACCCATTGATATCATTTTGTAAAGAAACTCATCATAATAGTGGAACAGAGAGTTGCTCTCCCCCCAGAGTACGTCAATATTAGATCAAACTGGGTAAACAAATTCTTTTGTGTTCTCTTTTTTCCTTCCTCTCTTACTGTTTAATTTTTGCTTGAATTATATTTTCATCTACTTGATTTGACTGCTTGGTTTGTTTGCTCCACACATCATATTTTTATTGTTGTGATTTTTAACGAATTCACAACAATTGGCGCCCACCGTGGGGCCATGATCAAATTGATAATCAGGTATCATGGGTTCAAAGTGGGATATTGAGAAGTTCACCAGAAGTAACGATTTCGGGTTATGGAAGGTCAAGATGGAAGCGGTTTTGATACAACAAAAGTGTGCACAAGAGTTGAAGGGTGAAGGCGCATTACCGGTCACCATGTTACAAGCGGAGAAGACCGAGATGGTGGACCAGGCTAGAAGTGTCATTGTCTTGTGCCTCAGGGATAAAGTTTTGGGGGATGTCGCGAAGGAACCAACTGCGGCATCGGTGTGGTCAAAATTGGAGTCTTTGTATATGACAAAGTCTTTGGCTCATATGCAATTCCTAAAGCAACAACTCTACTAATTTAAGATGCTGGTAGATTCAAAGGCCATCATGGAGTAACTTACTGAGTTCAACAAAAGTTTTGATGACTTAGAGAATATTGAGGATGAAGATAAAACTATACTCTTGTTGCGTGCTCTATCGAGATTTTTTTTAATCCTTCAAGGATACCATGCTCTATGGCAAATTAGAAGGCACTGTCACCTTGGAAGAAATTTAAGCGGCTTTGAGAACCAAGGAGGTGATCAAGTCCAAGGACTTGAGAGCTGATGAAAACGATGAAGTCTTAAGTGATTCAAGAGGGAATTGTGGAGGTAGAGGTAACCGGGGAAAGAGCGGTAACTAGACGAATTTTAAGTGCTTTAACTGTCATAAGATGGGTCACTTCAAGAAGGATTGTTCGGAGAACAATGGTAACTCCACGCTAATTGTCTCTGAGGGTTATGAGGATGTTGGTGCTTTGGTGATGTCTTGTTGGGGATATGAAGAAGGTGATGTCTCTCACCTTAGGACTGATGCCTTATAGAGTAATGGTCGTCTGGAGAGACGTTAAACACTCAACATCAACCTGGAGAAGCGGTGGAAATAATACTCATGGTCAATCTGAAGAGGTGGAGGTAATAATTCTCGTGATCAACCTTTGAGGTGGAGTTACATGGTGAAAGTCATAATGGATGTATGCATTTGCTAGTTGAGGTAGAGAAAACTCAGCTTGAGGTGGATTTGATGTCACCGAGAATGGTACAACTATGGAGACCTTGGGTGCTAGGCTCTAGTTATGAGAAAGTGAAATCTTTATATTTCAAGATATTGCCTGAGAAAACATCTATTGGTAGTGGAAAGCGGAAAAAAAAAAGAAATGGAGAATTAATAAAATCACAACAATGAGCTAACAAATTTTATGATGTATTATATAAGGGGCTCTTTTTTCATATTATTCCTAAGACCCCTAAAACTCTAGGAATGACCCTGAATAAAGCAAACAAGAACCATTAAAGAGAAACAACCAAACATATGAATCAAAAGGGGAAGAAATGCAATCAATTAGAAGAATCAAAAGAGGAGAGAAGTACAATCAATTAAAAGAATCAAAAAGAGAAGTGCAATACAATCAATAAAAAAATGAATAGTGAAAATGAGTTAAGATAGACAAATACCTTGGATAAAACAAATTGTTGAATCAATGCACTATAAACTCTAGATTATGGACTTATAAAACCCAACGAGAACCAATAAAACCCCGAATTGAGCAACAAAGGCATACAACATACCAATCAACCGGCAGAATCATTGAATCCAACAAACAAAAATTTGAGAATTTCCCAAACATTTGAGAATTTGACAACGAAACAACGATGATTAATTTAAGGTGGACTGAACCATGCTTTGTATCAATAGAGAGGAAAAAAAATAGGACTCAAATTCAGCACCAAATTAATCATCACCACCCTAAGACTAATAAACCTACTACTCCATGAGCTAAGTGTGCTAGAGATAGTATTCACTAGGGGTTCCCACGTATCAAAAACTAAAAATTCCACCATGCAATTTTATGACACCGTAAATTCCAAATTTTAGTAAAAATAAAAGAAAACAATAGTTTATAAATAACGCATCAGTTCAATGGAGTAAAAATTTGATTTCTTTTTCAAATAAGCTCAAAATGCCACATTTTGCCCAATACATTTATTAAATAGTTCTAAGATATTTATTACTTTTCTTCAGTGTTACGTTTTTTTTTAATAGTTGCACATATATATGTAGGTTAGTAATATATGAGGGTGCAATGATATTCTAGTCATAACATATTATTTTGAATTCAAAATTGAGAACAAAACATATTGTGCATTACCTTTTAACTATAAGCACAAATTTATTAACATCACTACGCCATTTATCCTCTAATCTTGCAACAGTTAAAAATCTAGCCACTACCGTAAAAGATCGTTGCCTAAAAGAATAGAGGATGTTTTTCAGGCTATTTGGGCACACCGGAAAACGTCGCCTAAACCATTGGAAAAGGGGACGCTTTTTTATGTCATTTGTAGCAACGATGTTTAACTGTAGCCATAGGAGGCTACACTTATTAATCGTTGCCTTAGAGTGAAATAGTTAAAAAAAATTTGTAAAAATAGCTTATAGGAGATGTGTTTTGAAAGTACTCAAAAAAATTTACAATAATTATGTAAATATAATTGTTTATAGCTCATAAAAAATTGAATTTAACTACATATCCACAAAAGTTGTGTTACAACAAATTTGAGATAATACATAATAATAATAATAATAATAATAATAATAATAATAATAAGGAAAATGTCTAACATTACTTGATACCAAGTACAAGCCTAGCAAAATACATGGTTTGATCAATTTTAATGCTTTTAAGTGCAAATCTAAATAAAAAATCATCCAACTCATTCAACATTGTTTTAAAATTCACCATCATCTATGTTCCCCATGAACAAGAAAACCTCTTTAATAAGAGTAATTTCCCACAACATCAAAGTCATAAAATATTCATCATAATAACACTAGAATAATTCCACAACCGCTAAATAAATTCTTTAATAAGTTTTCTAATATACTACAACCTTTTAGTAACTACAAACAATGTCAAGACAACATGCATAAACAAAACATTTCTAATATTTACGGGGACAATTCGCGATCATTGCCAAAGAAAATAATAGAGTAATGCTCTAAAAATGTCCCCAAAAGTATTTTATGGGATGTTTATCAAGGGTTGCGAAAATATTTTTGGCAACAACCAAAAATCGTTGCCTTAGAGATTTTTAGGGGACAATTTTTACACGTTGCCTAAAAAGTGTTGCCAGAGACAACAAATGGTGTAGTGACACGACGATGTGCAAGGGATACTCCATCACAATACATCAAAGGTCGATGTTTACATTAATTAGATTCCAAACAACTTAATGAAATTATACACCAATCGACATAAATCCAATTTAAATATGTTTTTTTTTATAAATAAACAATTTATCCTTTTCTTGCTTAAAAACACCGACTAGAAATACATATTGCTAGGAAGTACAAGAGATATCTCGTATTGCTGAATTATGAGAAGTGTTTGAAGGGTTAAAATTGGCTCGATTGAAGGGGTTTTGGGTTATGGAGTTTTGTTTCGACTCTGAAGCAGGAGGGAATAATTTGAGAGGAGGCAAGATATGTAGTGTGGTGGGTTGGCGATTAATTCAGAAAATTCAGAGGTAGTTAGAATATGTCTGGGAGGTTAAAGTTTGTCATTCGTATTGTGAATCTAATTGATGTGCAAATGCTCTAGTAAATATGAGATGTGATAGAGAGGAGTCTTGGTGTTTGCTCTAGTCTTGTTCGAGTCAGGTTAGTTAGTTGTTATCAGTTTATGTTAGTGGAGTTTCTACTCCTTGTCTAGTTGTTTTATAGTTTATTTTTCCCAAGGCTTAGGTCCTTGTTTCCAAAAAGAAAATGAACTATAATATAGTTGAATGTTTTGGCATAAATCTTTCAAAAAGAATTTTATTTTGCAAAAACGCTCTAAATAAAATATTTTACATTGTCTTTTGTTGTGTAGTAAATGTGTGTTAGAAATATTATTGTCTAGAAAAGTGAAGGTTGAACACTTTATAAATTAAAGATCCTTAAACCCAATGTTTAAGGTTTTAGATGAAAGTGTCGTGTCTTTCTATTTGCGTTGTTGCTCAAAGTCTAATGTGTAACTCCTAAGCTCTCTTCGTAACCCAGTATGAATGAAAGTGTGATTTCTTTATCATTGAATGTTGCTTTGACCTCAATATGAGTGATCCCTGGACACTATACTTCATACTTGTAACCCAATATCTTTCTTCTTTACCTCGATACATGCTGCAAAAAGTTACACACACCCTCATTCCACCAAACAAATCTTAAAAGACCCTGATACCTTTCACCTTTCAGATGATAATTTTAGAATTGAAGTCTTATGTAAATCATGATATTTGCATCCCCTGAGCATCATGTAAGTACTCGTGCACCGAAAGTTAATTAAAATTCAACTCGAACGCTATTCTAATCCCCTATTTTAGATATTTTGGGTTTTTTTTAATCTCCATATATGTTGGTGATTTATTAGTATCATTAATGACTGCTTCAATTAAAAAAAAAAAATTAGTATCATTAATGACGTATTTGCGATGCGGCAGTGTATGTATGTTGGCTAATTCAATTTCCATGCCATTACTGGTACTATTATGTTATTTATCAAATGAAATACATAATAAAAAAAACTAATTAAATTAAAAAGAATTAAAATAATAAAATTGAAAAGAGAAATTTTTCCCCAATTTAAGAACAAACCCTAACTCCAATTTAGCATAAAATTATATTTAGAAACACACCGACACCGTAAACCCTCACCGTCGTTCTTCTTTCTACATCAACCCTCACCTGCCGTGACAGAAATAGCTATTGCAAATTTAATTGAGTGCTCAGGCAATTTATGATAGTGATGCAGATAATTTTATAAAGTGGCAATTTATATAGCATTCATTAAAAGAAAAACGTTTTGTCAAAAAAAAAAAATTAAAAAAAAAAGGGAA
>Ga0228710_1007996_pt1 | contig 15365 bp, 16 predicted proteins | sample MedpolnodulmetaG_FD_177995 | JGI IMG/M metagenome (GOLD analysis project Ga0228710, IMG submission 177995) | Root nodule microbial communities from Medicago polymorpha collected in Santa Monica, California, United States - pink nodules | ecosystem: Host-associated > Plants > Roots > Nodule...
TCGTTTCAGGGCCATCGCCGACGACGCGCCGGTGATGATCTGGGTGACGGACGCAAGCGGCGCTGCCACTTACCACAGCCGTCTTTGGCTCGAGACGACGGGGCAGACCGCCGAGCAGGCCAAAGGTTTCGGATGGGCGGATGCCATTCACGGAGATGACCGCCACAAGGTCGAATGCCGCTTTGACGATGCATTGCGGCGGAAAGAACCCGTTCGGCTGGAATATCGGCTTCGGCGCACTGACGGTAGCTTGGCATGGGTCAGCGCTTCATCGTAATCCTTGACGCGGATGACGGCTGCGACAGGTCCGAAGATTTCCTCGCGGGAGATACGCATATCGTTCGTCGCCTCGGTGAACAGCGCCGGCTGCAGATAGAAGCCGGGCGTGTCACGCGAGACCAGTTCACCGCCGAAGGCGAGCTTCGCGCCCTCCTTCTTGCCGATGGCGATGTAGTCGGTGTCCTGATTGAGCTGGCTCTGATCGACCACGGGGCCGATATGGGTGCCGGCTTTCAGCGCATCGTCGACGAGGCCAGATGCCTAACCGGCCTTTGCCGCAATGGCGCCGACCGCACCGCCTCGGTATGAGAATGCACTGCCAGCCACCCCGTTTTCCAAACTCCGGCAGCGTACGAACATTAATGAGCGGTTGCGCTCTTTACACTTTGCAGCCGCTGTTTTAGTATACTCTAAGTTAAGTATTTTCTCCGAAACAACCGCCGCCTGGTGCGGCGGTGAAAGTTGCTGCCGTCGAATTGGGGGGATCGCTATGCAGCTGTCTCGCAGACAACTTTTGGCAAGTGGGGTGGGCGTCGCCGCTGCGATGTCGCTCGCACCTGTTCCTGCACGAACAGCGGGGCAGCGGGTCCGTTTTGGCGCGACCACTCCCAATGGCAAGCGAATGCTCAAAGCCTACGCGAAGGGCGTCGCAGGTATGAAAGCCTTCTCTGGGGCCGATCCAAAATCCTGGACGTTTCAGTGGTACACGCACTGGGTACGCGGCGACAGCGACAAATTGATCGAGCTAGCGAACTTCTTCGGCGACACGAACAACCCCGCGAAAGACCTGGCCAACCTGATGTGGAGTTCGTGCCAACCCCATGGCTCAGGCATGAATCCGTACAACTTCCTCCCGTGGCATCGTGCATGCCTCCTCCATTTCGAAGAGATTGTTCGCCGCGTGAGTGGAGTGGACGAATTCACTCTGCCCTATTGGGACTACACGGTTGATGGCGTTCTTCCGGAAGAGTTCCGCAAGCCCGGGGATCCCGTTTGGGGTGTTCTCTACGTCGACGAGCGGCGAGCATCCGTCAACAGTGGAGCGTCCATTACAACCGCTGCCGTAAATCTCAATGCGTTGGGCAACCCCAGCTACTACGACAGTGCGATACGGCAGGGTTTCAACAATCAGATTGATGGCGGCGTTCACGGTGCAGTTCACGTCAATGTCGGCACTACACAAAACATGGGATCTGTCGACTTTGCTGGGCGCGACCCCATTTTCTGGCTTCACCACTGCAATATTGATCGGATCTGGGCGGCATGGAACAAAGCTGGGAGAGCAAATCCCACAGATTCAGGTTGGACGGACATCAAGCATGTCTTTGCTGACAAGGATGGGAACCGTGTAGAGACGACGAACGGCGATGTGAGCAGCTTGTCCAACGTCGGCTATTCCTACGACACATTGCCTCCTGCTCCGTCCGCTGAAGCGGCCGAATTGACTGTTCTGGCTCAGGCCGTGGAGCCACTTGCCCGAAACGCCGAGACAGTCAGGCTCGGCCAGGACGTCGCCACGGCATTCCTGGCGCCATTATCGCCGTCATCGACTGCTATGCTGGGAGCCTTGGGAGACGCACGCCTGTTGTTGGTTATCGATGGGATGACCGCCTCCGCACAACCAGGGACCGTGTTTGATGTCTATGGAAAGGTCGGCAACAACGCGCCCGATAAGGGCGTTTACCTGGGGTCCGTCAATTTCTTCGACGCTGTGCCACTGGGCCAGCAGGGCGCGAGACCGAAGCGGCTGGTACTCGATGTTACCGACGCCTTGGGTCAGGCGAATGTCGCGCTGACTCAGATCGACGTATTTACCTACTACTTTGTCCCGGTCGATCCGGTTGCCGCGGGTTCAGATCCTGTGATTCAAAGGGTTGAGCTTGTGCGCGAGACTGGACCATCCGGTGGATGACTACACTTAACAGCATTGGGAAGATTTTGCTCTGAGGTCCGGAGGGGATTATGTACACCTCGGCGTCATTAGGTTTTTCCGCGATTGCGATCGCCGCCGGATTAGCGGGGGCGTCATTTGCCGCGAATCTCGTCGAACCTGGCGGAACGGCGGCAGCGACACATCAGGCGACTTTCGCCCAGGATGAATTTGGCTGGCAACTCTTCTTCTACGTCAATCAGCAAGCTCGTTTGGACAAGGCCGGAGTGCCGGACGACAGCAAAACGAGCTTTGCACAGTACGACCCCGACAAGCCGGTCGTTTGGGAAACATGGGCCCTGGCTACCGGCGGTGAACTTGTTTTCGCCGGTGTCGGAGACGCAAGCGAAGTGTTCAAGTCGCCCGCAACAAAACCGGTCGCCTGGGACGAATTGATGCGTCCGGAGCAGCAGAAAGTCTTGGCTCCGTCGCTGAAAAGTTCGCCGCTAATCACGCTACAACCGGGCGCGTTACGCAACTTGCCCGCCGGGACGCTGCAGGCCGAACTCACTCCCGATCCAGGCATTGCAGGCATGGATGAGACGCGGATGAACCGGGTAACTTACGAAACAATACGCGACAAAGGCCTATACAGCCTTGAAGGGCTTGATCGCGCATATGCCGCCGCAGAGGCCACGGGAGACCCCATGGTAGTGGACTTCGAGCAAGCGGCCAAGGAAGTCAAAGCCCGTTGGGTCAGAATTGACCAGCCGAATGAGTGTAATCCGGATGGGGCGGACCTTAATGCTGCCAAACGGCGATATCACTGGCGGACCCTGACAAGCACTGACGCCGCCGGGCAACCTGAGGTTCAGACCTGGGGTCTTGTGTCGCTGCACATTATTACCAAGGACTTGCCGAACTGGTTCTGGGTCGATTTCGGGCACATCGATTGCGTGGATGTCCCCCCCGGAAAGGGCGAACCTGTTGCGCCTGTGGACACGACAACCCGTGGGCCTAATGCTGCGTCGGGGGAGAATGGGGTCAGAAACGAAACTCGCGGCACCAAGTGGGAAAACTATGTGATGCACGGCACACAGGTGGCATTTACCGATGCACTCGGCAAAGAAACCATTCTTTCCAATCCCGTGATCGAACAGCAAAACCAAAACTCGTCATGCATCACTTGTCACGCTCGGGCCGCCATCGCGCCGCAATCCAGTAATTTACAACCTGGTCCCTCAATCCCTGGATTAGTGGGCAAGACGAGCTCGATAAGTCCTGGCGTCAGCTTCGCCGACGTCGGTGTTCCTGACCCGGTCTTTGAGGCGGGTGACCAGCGCTATCGTCAAATCGACTTCCTCTGGTCGATTCCTTTCCGGGCCTACAGCGAAACCGAAAACTGAGGAGTACGTCCGTGGCAATCTCGAACCATCCATCAGTGCGTTCCCTCTTCGCCTGTTTCGCGTCGCTCTGCGCTGTCGGCATCGTGACGCCCAGTGCAGCCCAGGATGTTAAGGAGCAGGTCCTCAAGAACGCGCAGTCTCTCCGTACGAAGCTTCCCGGTCTGACAATTCAGCTGGACAACGTGACAGGCTTGCCAACCAGCGTGCAAGGATTGTCGCCGAGGGATGCTTCGGACCAACCAGCCACCCCAACTGAATCGTTGTCCCAATCGGCGCTCGATGCGATGAGGGACAACGCACGCCGAGCTGTTGTCGATTTCTTCGACTCGACGGGAGTGGGCAGCCAGCTGTTTCCAACGGCGATCACTGGAGAGCAGTTCGTCGTCGAAGGTGTCGCGCCGGATCCCGACTTCCCGGCTAGTTCGGTTGTCGACGTTCAACAGGTGGTCGAAGGCATTCCGGTTTTCGGAGCGAAGAGTAGAGTTTTGGTGACGCCGACAGCAGAAGTGACATCTATCACAGGCAATTTCGCCAGCATCACTCCGCCTCCCCAGATGCAGCCGAGCATATCGCGCGAAGTGGCCGTGACAAGGGCCGAGGCGGAACGCAAACGCATCTTTGCCTCCGCCTCGGAAGAGTTCAAATCACAGTTGGTAGCCGAAGAAGGAGAAGCACCCCCGGTCAAGGCCGATCTCGCGATCTTTGACCCCGCGGTCATGCATCTCTCGCGAGGAGAGGCGAAGCTCACGTGGAAGGTCGACATCGGCAGCTTTTCGTTTTTCGTCGATGTGGTCACCTCGGAGATAGTCTACTTTTTCCGAGACCATAGGTCCGCTCTTAGGAGGCAGGTATTCGACCTTGGTGATGGAAAAGTATTCCCCGGTTCCCTGAGTTACGACGAGGTTACCAACCAGCAAGGTGCCCCCGCCCCGGACGCCGAGGCCCAGGCGGCATACGCAAATTCCGAGATCGTTTACCGGTATCTGGAGTCGGAATTTGGTCGCCTCAGTTTCGATGCTCTCGGCGGCCCTCTTGTTTCGCACGTTCGTTATGGAGGATTTGCGAACGCGCAGTGGTGTACACGACCCGGAAGCACCTGCCCTGCTCCCAACGTGATGGTCTACGGCACCGGCTATACACGCTCGCTTGACATTGCCGCTCATGAGGTCATGCATGGCGTAATTGCCTCTGAAGCTGACCTCATTTACGTGAACGAGTCCGGTGCTCTCAATGAGTCCTTTGCTGACTTTTTCGGAACTCTGGCTTCGAGATCGGGTGGTGACGGCGATTGGTTGATAGGCGAAGATCTGCCGGGTCACTCAGCTTCGAACCCGGTCCGTAGCTTGGAGCAGCCAACCATCGGGGGGTTTCTCAAGTCTGCGAATTTTTCAGTCGCCAACAGGGGCCAGCCAGACCACTATAGCGATCGAGTCACGACCTTTGATCGAATCTGTAGTAGCACGACGGATTTCTTCAACGGGTGCGTTCATATCAATAGCGGCATCGTGAACCGAGCTCTCTTTCTCGCCTCGCAGGGCGGCAGCCAGTCGGGCGTCACTGTCGCGGGCATTGGAACAAGCAAGGTCGGCCGCATCGTCTATCGCGCTCTCACGACTAAGCTCATTCCCACCTCGACCTTCTTGGATGCCGCAAAAGCAAGTTACGAAGCGTGCAACGAACTTGTCTTCGCGCAGGTTGTAACCGTTCCCGACTGCGAGCAAGTCAGATTGGCTTTTGCTGCTGTGGGCCTCCTCACGACTGAAGAGGTCGCCGCGGTGACGCAGGCAGCACCCGCGTCGTTGGGGGCTCTCCAATTCACGGCGGAACAATCGGCGACGGGCGGCATCGTGTACGGAGGCCGCTGCAGGGGGTGTCATGGAGCCACATTGTTGGGCGGCCTTGGCCCGCCACTCACTGGCCCGTTGTTCCGAAACAAGTGGTACGAGGGTTCGGTTGGTGCCCTCTACGATTTTATCAAAACACGGATGCCGAAGGTGAGCCCCGGCAGCCTCACGCCGACGGAGTATCTCCACCTCGTCGCGTTCATTGTCAAAGAGAATGGCGCTACGCCGGGGAGCGATCCTATGCCTGAGAATAGCCAGGCGCTGAACGAAATGGGTTTCAAACAGCCCGCGACAGACACCGAGCAGACGACCCAAGCCAAATAACGCGGCGTCGATCGGCTACAATAAGGGAATACAACTGGGAGGCTAAATTGATCACGTTCACTTGGGCAAATGGTCAGAAATTCGATATCGATGGAAAGAAAGTGTTGCGCATTCGCAAAACAGTGAAAGGCTTCGACGCCGATTTGGCTAACACACTAATCGATCTCGACAGATCCGAGTATGTTCAAGAACTTACTCCCTTTGTCGTCAGCATGGTGGAGGCGGAATTGTCAACTCTGTACAGCTTGACTCAACCGGTCGGTGAGCGGTTTTGGTTCAATGCCAAAGCTGCCAGCGGACCTATGCCCGTGGGGCCGTCAAAGCGGAAAAGCGGCATCCTTTCATCCTTCGACATCGGCGGCAAGCGTCAGTACGTGAGGGAGTCACATGAGGAGGTTGCCGCGCTTATCAAAGCGGGAGGGGGCGATCTTCGCCCCGTTCCTGACGATAGTATATTCGAGAATAACCTTGAGCCTAATGGAGGGCTCGCGTTGGAAGTCGAGGAGTGGGACGCTGATTTAAATCGCATGCCGCCGGGAGTCTGACGCGGTTGGCTCGTGAGCGTGCGATCGTCTCGTCCGGGAACCCTTTGACAAAGGTACGTGACCTCTATGTGAAACAGGAGACCAAGATATGCGCAATTTGAGGGCAGTATTGTGGCTTGTCGTCGTTCTCACGCCATGGAGCGCAGCCGGCCAGTCCGACGCGACATCTAAGAGCGACAGGGTTTGCCCGCAGGTCATAACCTGCGGAACCAAGGACGAAGAGCGCAAAGAATATCCGACACGGTGTGCGGCAGAGGACGACGGCGCGACTGAAATTGCGCCCAAAACCGGCTCATCCTGCTCTGCATCAAAGTAGCAACGACAGGCGATAGGAGGGACATGCCAATGGTCGCCCGAATATACGATGTTACCCTCGTCGAGGTCGATTTCACGTTCACCGACGGAGATCACGCGCCGTTGCTGAAGGTCTTTGCGAAAGGTCGTGTCAATACAGGGGGCTGGTCGAATCCAGAGCTCGGTGTTTGGTCGTACGTCACCGCACCGGCTGACGGAGTTCTAGATCTCGATTTCCTGGCTACGCCGCCCCCCGAGGGTACCATCGTAACGATGGGATTTAATCATGTGAGCACAGCAAAGTTGTTGCCAGTGCCCACGTGGGTACGAGGAGTTCGCATCCATGCCTCAACAAATCACATTGAGGCCATGCTGCCAGAGGCTGTACAGCGACCCAGTTCACTTGAGGTGACCGTAACCAACACTGCGCAACCACTGCCTTGGCCGTTTCCCTGGTATACGCCGCCCTCGAAACCCGCCGACACGGGCAAGCATTTCGACTGACGGTCGTGAGTTTAGCGCGGCTCAACGACTGGCTGGGCATGCATCAACACGTCGTCTCGTTGGCGGGCGACGTTGTTGGTGTTATTGGCCTTCTCATTGCTCTCGCGTCGCTGATGTACACTATAAGCAATAATACCAAAGCCCAGAATTTCGGGTCAATGTTAGCGATTCAAAACCTCATCCGCGATGAGAAAGAAAAGTACTACGGAGTTGCACGCGTACAACCGCGCGATCAACATGACTACGAACTGGCCGCAACACATTACTTTAACACACTGGAGCTCACTGCGTTCCTGTTAAATCGTAAACTTATTCATGGAAACGCTATGATGTATTTATCTGAATGGATAAGAGACGAAATCGACCACATTTATCAATCACCAACCCAAGGAGCTGTGATGCATTCCCTTATGCAGGAAGAGGATCCTCCATTTTCGGAAATTTTCCGGTTCCACCCGCCCACGGGTCCCTTTCCGGTTTCTCCTGCAGAGCCCGATTAGCGTCTGCGAGCGATTGGTTTGTGAATGGTCGTTGCTCCTATCGGGAGGCGTACGTGGGAGGGTTGTTAATGCGCTCGATCTGGGTCTCAATATTCTGCTGTGGGGCTTGCCGACGAATTATCCGCCGCGATGAGCACCCTTCCCGTCAATTCCGTCGTCCCGGAAGAAGGTCAGCGACCACGATCCCAAGCATTTGCGCATTCAGTTTCTCGAATGACGATTCAGCACATCAGCCTACCCTCAATACGCAATCGTTAGCCAACACACGGAGATCACGATGCGCAAGCGTTACTTTTGTCTCGCAATCACGCTCGCAGCATACCTGCCGGTGACGACATCCATGGGGGCAGAGCTCGCAGAGGAGTTCAACATAGGGGCTGTCGACCCAAATCATTGGTGCCCGTGCCAAATCAATTTGACGAAAACACCGGTCACTTTTACCAGCGATCCTGATAACCCGAGCAATCTGGTGGCGCACATCACCGTGGACGAGAATTCACTTGGCGGTAACAAATGCAAGCAGGATGACCCGGACTTTGAATGTGGTCGCCCGCCAGAGGGGATCGTACTTATGGACGAAGGCGCCGCTGGCGAAGTTGAGCCGCTCGATCTCCTGGGGCGGAGTTTCATGGCAGTCACCGAACCGCAATGGGAGCCGACGCCTGATCGGCCAGATCCTTACTGCAACGAGGAGATCCTCGAAAAGGTCAAGAACGGAAACGAGGAGAAACAGTGCATCCAGCGCCAGGAGCTCCGCCTCGCGAAACAATTCACTCATGACGCCGCGAAGACGCATCTTTACTCGCTGAGATTCCGAATGCCCAAGGAGATTGGCGACCAAACCAACTCGATCCGATGGGTGACCGCCCAATGGAAACACGAGCCGGTCAGCGAGGCGTATAAGAAGGAATTCGGCGATGAATGGGGAGCAAGCCCGTTCCTGGCCCAGCGGTTCGACGATGGCGTCCTCCACATTACCGTCCAGGACGAACATTGCCGATGCATGATCGCATCCGCACCGAATGTCGATGGTTCCACCTTCGACTGGAACAACGGAACGCCCGAGTATTGCCAATCGACACGCCCGGAAGACTCGAAAGGCAAGCGGTGCACGCCGAACCTGCAGGTGGAGTATGGTACGAAGCCCGTCCTCTCCTCTCCCGCCGGAAACTGGGTTGAAATGAACTATCGAGTCCAGGCCGGGCGTTCAGGTTCGGCGATGATCGAAATCAGCGAGGGGACCCGCTTCATCGTGCGCGTGACCGGCAAGATCGGCTACGAGCCCCCGGTCGGCAGGACCTCGAAAACAAAGTTCAAGATCGGCCAGTATCGCGACTACATGCCCTTCGTCGATACGATTGATGTCGACTGGGTAAGAATAGCCCCCCAGTAAAAGCTGGTGTCAGAAGCCCACGGCGAACTTGCAAGGATTGAGTGACGTGCGCCCAAGTCTGCGTCTGATTGCAGTAATTCTAATAACTGCCGCCACGACCCTTCTTTCCCACGAACACGCATTTTCGGAAAACAGGGAAATCCAACCCCCAAGCAGGACAGCGCCACTTGCACAGGGCGACCTCATCGGCTCGGATATCGATGCGGTGAGAGCGCGAAGCCGTGTTCGATCACCGAGTTCATGGACAAGGCCCGCGTGTGCGCCTTGCTCGTCTTAAAATCACAGAAGATCCGATTTTACCGTTTCGATAGCAGCAATAGGTTCTGCCAGAGCGACCCTGGGCCGAATGGTTGGGGGGAAGCGCTTCGGAATCGCATCGGTTGCCAGGTCCATCACCTCAACCTTGTTGGGCCATGCGATCGCTTCGAAATTTCGGGCCAGGACACGCGGTGAGTTTCATGCGATCCTGAGCAAACCGGTGGATCGCTTCGTCAAGGATGAACAGCCGCCTCGAAGCGCCTATAACGGGGTGCCGCTCGACCGAGCGATGAGGATGCGATCAGGCGTCATCTGGCGGGAAAACGGCTGGCATGGATGGTTTTCGGATAATGAGCAATTCAGGAGACGCGTCCGCGGCAAATGGGAGACAGTCACAGAGTTTGCATCGAAATACCGTGGGGCCGCGACCGGTCCAGAGACACCCGAATTCAATTCAATTATTCCGCACTCGATGCAGCAATGGCGGCCGTTGCCGCCGAAGCGATGCTCGGCAACGAACGGCTGACAGAATTCCTGGAACACGGCATCTGGCGTGCGATCGGCGCTGAAGCCCCGGCGAGTTGTGGTGTTGACAAAGCCGAGACAGCCATTGGTCCGTGCTGCTTTCGAGCAACGGTGCGCGATCTGGCACTTTTCGGCCTCTTCGTCCTTAACAAAGGGCGCAATGCTGACGGACGACAGATCATACCGTCGGCGTGGTTCGACATCGCTACCAAAGGGCATTCGTCGATCGATAAGATACCCTGGGATAATCCATCCTTCAATCCCTGCTGCCCACTCGACTATCGTTACTTTTAGTGGCTGTTTCCGGGTCGCTCGGATTTCACTGCGATCGGACGCTCCGGGCAGTTCATTCATATCTATCCCGACGCCGACACGGTCATCGTCCAGATCAGCGATTGGGGTGCATGGACGAACGGCGACCGTCTGCAATGCGAAACTCTCAAAGTACATGACGCACTGGTGAAGGCGGTCAGGTGAGTGATCATTGCCGAATGCCTGACTTCACTTTCAGCTTGCGAATTGGCTAATACACGCTATGATGTAGTGATGTGCTTGGTGCAACTCCTTGGGGGGAGACGTATGCGTCAGCAATCCCTAGCCTCTGTCATAGCAGCCATCAGCCTCGGCTCTCCGGTTCTTGCCGCGGAACCCGATGCCGCGTTGGTCAGCTTTACCTACAAAAGCGGCGAGATCAGCAAAGACTTCATCGAGTGGGTCGCAAGCGTCGGAGCACGCAAACCTGTCAAGGCAAGCGAGGGACGCAAGCTTGATGATTACGTAAAAGCAATTTGCGGATCGGTCGCGGACATCAACCAAGCACTGTTTAGAAGGACTTTGGAGAAACAGGGGATTGAAGTTCCCGCCGACGGTACGGTAAATCCGCCCGAAGGGGGCATGTTGCTGTTGCCGCCCTGTCTGCCCACGCCAAAGGCCACTTCGACGGCCCGGGTCGTTCTGAGCGGCGAGCAACTCTGGGACTATTACGAGTCCAGTCCGATGGTGGCGGCTACCGATGTTGAAGGCGTGACACCGGTATCCCCCGGAGAAATCATCGCGAGTCAACCGGACAGCAACCCCGGCGGATTCTTTTCTGAGGCAATCTCCAGCATCGACATCAGCGACACTTCCCAGGTGCAGGCGTTCATCGAGGCATATTTGCGAGGCAAGACCGGTGCTGCGCGACCCGAAGGGGAGATTGCCTGGGACGCATTTCTCGCCGGCAACGCTCTGGTCTTGAGCGGCGCCGATGCGGATGTGACGACCAAGGCTCTGGCCACCACTCTCGACAAGGCTGGAGAAGGGCACAAATCGCTAGCCGTCGGGCAAGCAGTGCAAGCCGCCATCAAACGGTGGAGCGGCAAGAACGCAATCACGTCGGAGAACTGGACACAGGTTTCGCAAAGCCTGGATCCTGGAAGCGATACGCCCCCGGCAAAGAACATAACTTGGTTCGATCCGGCCCCCGACCCTTCGAAAGACCCGACGAAGCTGCAGCCTGGCGATATCGTCGTAACGGTCACGCCCGCCGATCAGACCGTCCAGATCCCGGTCGACGGGGCCCTGCTTTCCAAGGACGCGTCAGAGAACGCCGTCGCATATCTGCAGAAGAACCCGCCGCCGTCGCCAAGCACGACTGCCGATGCCCCGTCTCCGGATGTGACGCTCATGGATACCCAGCCCATGGACGCCGTCAACGGCACCTCCTGCGACAACGCGACCTACAAGATGTGGGGCACACCACAGTTTGCGCGCGATTTCGGCAACGCTGCGATGCGCACCAGGATGCTCAGCTATCGCAAGGGTCATCAGGCGACCGACGCCAGCATCGTCGTGATCGACTCCGGCTTCGTCAGGGTGAGAGAGCGCGGCGCCTTCCGGGACGAAAGCTTTACCGAGGTAGCGGATCTCCTCCACGAGCAGACGGCTCCGGCTGAGCTTCAAGCCCGGCGCATTCACGGCACGTCCGTTGCCGGCCTGGCATTGGGAGGCCCCGATCTATGGGGGTTGTCCGCGACCCTCGGGCTGAGGCTGACCATCACGCCAGCGACGATCTATGAGGTCCGTCTCATCAACAATGTGCCGACGGCCACCTTCCGGTTCGAATGGATGAAGGAAGCGATCACCGGCGCCGGCGATATCTACAACATCAGCTTTGCCTCGAAGAACGCTGATCAGATGGATATCTTTGAGACCTATCTCGGGACTGCGAGCGGAAAACTGTTCGTCGTTGCTGCGGGCAACAACAAGATGAACAACGACACCAAAGGCGGAGATATCGGCGATATCGATATCTTTCCGCAGCGCTTCGGCGGAAATGGGCAGGGTCCGAACCTGATAACGGTCGCGGCCTTCGACGGCATGAAGCTCGCCGGGTTCTCGAACTATTCCAGCAAGCATGTGTCGATCGCGGCACCTGGGTGCGCGATCAGGAGCTGGAAGCCGACCGACGACGACGCGCGCTACGAGGAGGAGCGCTTCACGGGGACGTCCTACGCGGCCCCGATCGTCGCTCATCTGGCAGGAATGATAAAATCCCTGATGCCGGCGAGGCACTCGTCACCCGCTGCAGTGCGGGCGAGGATCCTTGCTTCCGCAGATCTGATGAAAGACCTGAAGGAAGTGGAGGACGGGCGCCTATTGAACCCGATCAAGGCAATTTCAATCCACGAGGACGTGGTGGAGGTTGAGCAGAACGGGGTGAAGCGGCTTCTTATCGGCAATTTGCAACTGGCAGGCGGCATAAACGATCTCTGCGTCGACGCCGGCGCAATTGAGGGCAATCCGCCGCTTTTGAAATTCGCCACAGACCCGACGCCCGAGGGCGACAAAGACTCGACCATCTACTTTTTGCGCGGCGGCATCCTTGAAAACGGAAAGGTCTGCAAGCGGAAGTCGGCCACACTCGCATTCGAGACAAGCGACGGATCCATCGAACTCATCAAACTGAGTGACGTTCGCGACATCGTATTCAAGGTCCCCTGAAGATGGCTGGACACCTCCTGCTTGCATCCCTCCTCACTTTATCGTTGTTGGCATCGGCGACGTCGTTCGCTCAGGAACCGACCGGTGACCGTACCTCGGAAGAACAGCCGGCTGGCCGGGAGGTCGGCACGATCACCGTCTCCATCGGCGGTATCGGCCATCAGATCAGCTTCCATCAAGGGGACGATGGCGAAGCCCTCTACCAAGGCGACATTATCTTGGGTCCCGTCTCCTCGCTTCAACAATCGAACAATGTCAGCTTACAGAGCCTCGATGACGAGATCCTGTTCGGCTTGGCCATTCGTGACCGCGACACGAGATGGCCGAACGGACATGTACGCTATCGCATAAACCCGGATCTTCCGTCGCCCGCCAGGGTTCTAAGTGCAATTTCAGCCTGGGAAGCAGCGACAGACATCACCTTCGAGGAAATTTCCGACACGACGGGGAACTATATCGAGTTCGTGCCTGGGAGCGGATGCAGCTCGGCCGTCGGAATGGTCGGCGGCCGACAAGTAGTCCGGTTGAGCCAATCCTGTAGCGTAGGCAACACGATCCACGAGATCGGTCATGCCTTGGGCCTTCATCACGAGCAAGCACGCGGCGACCGGGGAGAACACGTCGTCGTTCTGACCAGCAACATCCTGCCTGGTTATGAGGGTAACTTTCGGCCGGACCCCACCAATTTCCAGGATGTCCAGGGCTATTGTCATGGCTCGATCATGCATTACGGTGCGTTTGCGTTTTCGAAGCAGCCCGGCGTACTGAAGACGATCGAAACGCTTCCACAGGACATCCCGATCGGCCAACGATCAGCCCTTGCGGCTTGCGATATCGAAACCATCGCCGAGATCTATTCGATTGACGATCAGTTCATCGAATCGAGCTTCGAAGGCGAACTCGAACTCTTCCCCGATGGTTGTGAGGTCACGGGGAAGTGTTTTCTGAGGAACGACCTGACCTTCACGGACGGGCGCAACATCCGCTGGAAGGCAGGAAAGTGGGTGGAAGGCTCGCCGGTAACCATCGAGACGGGAACGACCGACGGCGCCTCGGTCCCAGGCTGGGCACAACCGATCATCGGCGAGCCATTCGATGATGAATATCTCAAGGCTGCGGTTCTCCACGACCACTATTGCTATAAAGAGAACCACGTGCGCGGCTGGCGCGACACGCACCGGATGTTCTTCAATGCGCTTCAGGCGCTTCAGGTCCCACCGCTCAAATCGAAAATCATGTATGCCGCTGTCTACCTGGGCGGGCCGAAGTGGACGGTCCTGGTGCCTGGAGAGAACTGTGGCCAGAACTGCATCAACGACGCTGCTGCCGGCAATCCGGGGCTGACCAACATCAACGGCTCGGTCATGGCGTTCCGCGAAAAGCAGTATGAAACACCCGAGTTCCAGGCGAAACTGGCAACAATGCGGGAATGGCTCGAAGCCGATCCGAACATGTCGCTCAGCGATATCGAGGCACTGGCCCTGGAGCTCAATCCCGCCGACTCCTTCAATCGGGCAGCGGCCAAGCACATAGTCCAGTCTGCCGACGACCCTCTCCTCAAGGGCAGGTAGACGGCGAATGGCGCCAAATGGAATATGGGGAGGTACTCGCGACCAACGACTGGAGTCTGGAGGATACGCCGTCCGACGCGCGGTCCTTTCAATGCGAACTGCTTCAATCAGGACCGACCGTGTTCTCGACGAGCGCCACTGTCATTGAGCATAAGCAGCTTGGGCCGGGCGAGTTTTGGTTGTCGCAAACAAGTGAGCAAACAGCATGTTACGTTTTGAGGACGCACCCTGCAGCCGCCCGTGGAACATACGGCTGAACCGTCTACAGTAGTGGTGTGGGATGGAGCTGCACATGCGATACATCTCGCGAGATTCAGGACCGCTGTGTTATGCCCGGCTCGCCACGCTATGGACCATAGCTGCAGACGGTAAGCATCGTAAACCGAGCGAGACTGATCTCAGGGATTTTGCTGGCGGCCGCACCCCTTACATCCTTTTTCGATCCCGTACCCGCAGGCTACCTACTAGTCGTCGGGGCTTTGGCCTGTGTGGACTGGACCGAATACAGAAAGTACCTCTGTCACCGACCTCACTCATCATCGAGCAATTTGAAAAAAGGTTCAGGACGCAGAACAGATTTTGGAGGAAATCCATAAGGAAGAGGAACGCATATCATTCGTTTTGACAGAACAAATGATCAATCGCGGGGCACAGAAGCGCCCCGGCGGAGGGTTCGGCGAAGACGCTGAGTTCGCCATCTACGGTGCTTTGCAGGAAATAAACAAAGCAATCGACTCTGAGCGTTTAAAGGCCAATATGGATGAATTGCGCGGGGACATAGGATTTCAGCTCTGTAACGGCATCTTCGGCAAAATGTGGCTCGAGGAATCTGCTGCCAACGCCTGGGCCAATTCAAAAAGGTTCCAAGTTCTGCCCGAAAGGCAAAAATTAAACGAACTGGCTTCATTGGATGGGGTCGATCTCACTAGAGTCAGTGATCTACTTGATGCGTATATCTTCTGGAAAAAGATGCCGTTCCACCACCCGAATTAATAGAGTTTCTTTATGAGAAAAAAACTACAGAGCACCGGGAGACAGGGGCTCACATCGGCCTGCCCCGTCATCCAGCG
>Ga0228710_1007998_pt1 | contig 15360 bp, 4 predicted proteins | sample MedpolnodulmetaG_FD_177995 | JGI IMG/M metagenome (GOLD analysis project Ga0228710, IMG submission 177995) | Root nodule microbial communities from Medicago polymorpha collected in Santa Monica, California, United States - pink nodules | ecosystem: Host-associated > Plants > Roots > Nodule...
AGACATCAAAATAAAAATTTCAATTACATAATCTCTCTTGTTTTGGTAGCTCTGTATATATTTGTGGGTAATCAAACATAAAGATTAGTGTTGCTGTGTCATGCATTTGTGGATCACTCTTTTGAGTGTGTTCACAGCAAAAACATACGCTTAATAGTTACTGGGATAAAATGAATATTTTAAATGTGAATTTCTCTGTGTCCCGGTCTCATGTTTGGATAGAGCTCTCATATTCAAATTTAACCCACACATCTAGTAGTTACTACAAACTTCAGCATCCAATCAACACTAGGCATTGACGGTATAGTGCAATTTTCAAGATCACTTGTGCAAAGATAGGGTTCTAAGAAAACAACAATTATCAGTAACTTTCTGAAATTAACACCCAGTTCCTCTTTCTCTCATGCTCCCACTCTACCAAAAACTCACGAGCCGATGAAACATGATTAAATTTAAACTTTAACAGAAAATTAATTTCAAACTAACATTGGGCATACGTGATCGTATCAAGTGACGTGTTGAAGAAAAAGAGGCATTTAACTATAGAACTCTAACTCCTTTTAAAAATAAAATAAAAACTATAGAACTCTAACTTGCAGGAAATGGCTGTTCTTTTATATATTGATAGATAGATAACTTGTCCCACATAGAAAGTTTTCAAGCCATAGGAAGGAGAATTTGCCTATATAAACAAATGTGTGGGGAGCGAGTTACAATTGAGTAACACTTTCTTTGAAAAAAAAAGAAAAAAAAAATTGAGTAACACCGATGACCTATTTAACGTTCTTTTTTAATGTCTGTCAACAAGTGTTTTTCAATATTTTCGTTTTCAGTACCAATGGCATATAATTAGAACATTATCTGCAATGGTATTGTTAATGAAAATTTTGAGATACACTGTTAGTAAAAGGGAAATTCTTGCATGGTCTTTCTCTTAACACATCATCCTTGAGCTCATCCAATCAAATAATTTCAATTAATTAATTAATAAAATAAATAAATAGGTTTTTTGGGTGAAAATACAACACGATCTATTAATGGTCACTGTGCTTTCCTACATAAACTTCTCCTAAAAGGCTTTCAAAGACACTATGTTCACTCCCAACAACATCATCTCTTGCATCTTCTTATAGTCAAACATGTCCACTTCACTTTCATTGAATAATTTCAGCACTCTTAATCAACAAAAACTTCATCATTAAACTCCCAAAACTGAGGCTAAAAAATATACAGTTTGAAGTGGTGTATTGGTATACAACTTTTCTTCCATTTTGGTTCAATGGATTTCTCTGCAGAATTGTGTAGTTCTAGAGAGGAGTTATGCGTCAAACAAGTGGAGTGTTGTTGAAAAATAGTTTTGAAAATTTGGGTTTGGGGGCTTGCACCATTAAACCGTAGTGAAAGGTTGCATTTAATTATGAGTCTGGAACTAGAGAACACTGAATTCTCCACATAATTATTAGACTTGAATTATTGGTATGATAAAAGAGATGAGAGAGAGAGAGACTAACTCCACTGAGAATTCATCGTGGGTTAGCCGTTAGCGTACGAGGAGATTTTTTTTCCTTCCCATTTTGGTATTAAATTAATTAATTAAGCTTATTTGATTGGATGGGCTCAGGATGACGTGTTGAGGGTAAGACCATGCAAGAATCTCTCAGTTAAAAAGAAAAATTGATGCACACTATTCTTTGAGGCCTTATGTCGTGGTTAAAATGATATATTATATGTATTATGAGTTAGGATTTGTTGACACCAGGTGTCAACGAATTCATTGACACTAAATCACAGCCATTCATTCAAATTTATCTAAAGGTTCATAATTATTTACTTAAACCTTGTAATCTCTCTTTGATTGACTTCCATAATAAATGAGTGATTTTCTCTCTTTCATATTTTTGTTACCGAAAAATCAATGGTTATCCTTTGTCTTCTTTAACTGACGGTTTGTACCTTCTCCAACTCTAAACTGGTAATATCGTAATCAAGCATGTTACCCTCGCAACAAACCAAGTTCCATTTTCATTCATAACCTATTTCATGTCATCATCAATAAAAATAAAAAATAAATTAATATTTAGATTTATAACCTAATTCAATATAAGGCTATGGATTATCGTCGTCTCTTTTCCCCTTTAATGTCGATTTGCTTTCTAAATATTAAAGTCAATCAAAAGGGGAAGTTTATTGAAGAGAATGGGGTAAACAACTATAAAAGTGAAATTTGGAGAAAGAGGAACCTTCTCGACATCCACAAATTAAAAATTACACCATTTCTTTGGACAAATAAAAACTCATGCCAATAGTATAAATTTGTAGATTAATGTGCTGGAAAATTTGTTGTTCATATGTGTGTATCAACATTGAAGGACAAACAATTATAAAAGTGAAATAGTTGTTCACCATGAATATGAGACAAACAATTATAAAAGTGAAATTCGGAAAAAAGGCATTTACAATGTGCAAAGGAACGTTCTTGACATAAAAAAGCTAATTCAGAAATAGATAAGAGAATGAATTATGATATTTCTTTAGGACGGGATTCCATTTTTATAATGAATGAATTAATTAATTTTTTATTGATGGTGATAAGAAATAGGTCATGAATGAAAATGAAACTTGGTTTGTTGTGAGGGTAACATGCTTGACTATGGTATCACGAGTCCTGAGTTGAAAAAGGTACAACCAAATCATGTAAAGAATACCAAGGATAACCACTGATTTTTCCAGCAAAGAGAGAAAATCACTCATTTATTATGATTTTTCCGGCAACAAAAGATATGAAAGAGAGAAAATCACTCATTTATCATGGGAGTCAATCAAAGAGAGATCACAATAAAGTTTAAATAAATAATTATGAACCTTTAAATCAATTTGAATGGATGACTTTGATTTGGTGCCAAAGGATCCTGACTCGTGTATTATATTGTTTTAAAAAAAATGTACTTCCTCCGTTTCACAATGAGTGTTGTTTAAGGTTTTGGCACACAAATTAAGAAATTTCGTTTCACAATGAGTGTTGTTTAAAGTTTTGACACACATATTAAGAAATGGAATGAAATAATCATTAGACATAACGCTTTTACTAAACTACCATTACTTTATAAGAAATAGACAAACTTAAAGTTGCATTGAAAATTGTGTGAGAGAATCGTTGGAGTATTTATTGAGGGTAAAGTTGAAAGAAAAAAATTAAAGTGACATTCATTTTAAAACAATTTTTTTGCTAAAGTGACACTCATTTTGAAACGGATGAAGTACTTTTTTGAAGTATACGTTTAAATAATAGATGTGGCATTCCGCGTCATCTTTGAAACGGATTCAAAGATTAAATGTCATCTTTGAAGTTTGTTTCAATGCTAATTTCATCTCTGTTATACATTTGGTCAGTTCCGTTAGATTAAATTCAAAAAACTTTATCTCAAATCACATATCATTTTGACATTGGTTGTTACGTTTATTCATCTTCTTCCTTGATCTTCACTCCGCTTCTTCTTAATCTTCATCATCCACAATAAACAAACCCATAAAAACTTAGAAAAAAATTCATCATCTTCAACAAATCTTCGTAGACCTTCATACAAACCCATAAAAAAAAAAGTTAAATACATAACTCGTCAAATAAATATACCTTCATCATCTGAAATTCAGATCTAAACCAAAACTCCATCTTCTTCTTTCTAAATCCTTCACAATCAAACACAATCCCATAAAACAACATAAAAGAAAATTTGAAGAACAACAGCAATGAAACCTCACTCTTTCCAATTCTAGATCTACTGAGTCAATCCAAGAAAATTTCGGTCTTGGTTTTGAATCAACCAACGAAACCTCACTCTTTTATGTTTCTAGAACAACAACATAATTAAAGAAAGTTTGAAATTTTTGAAGAATAAAAAATTGGGAGAATTGATGAATGAGTCCGAGATTTGTGTTTTTTAGCTACCATTTATCGATTAGAACGAGAGAGAAGAGAACAATGAGAATAAGAAATTGTTGGTGATGATTCTGGTAAAGGGATTGGAACAAATTTATTTATTTTAATAATAAGAATTGAGATGGTTTTTGGTTTGAAGCAAAATTTTTGGATTTATGAGGAAGGAGGAAGAATGGAAGAGAATGGCGTGGCGGGAGGAGGGAGTTGTGGTTTTTTCTTTCTTCTGAGTTTTTGTTTCGAATGTATGAACAACATGAAGAAGAAGAGAAATGAAGATGAACAAATGAAAAAAAAATATTAGGTGGTGATAGGGTAGTATTATACCCCCTCCGTCCCAAATTGTATGTCACTTTAGAAAAAAGAATTTGTCACAAAATATATGTCGCTTTACAATACTAATAAAACATTAATGTTACTTTTCCTATTATATCATTAACTATTTATTACTCTCTCTTCTTTCAATTCCTTCATTTATCTTTCTCATATCATTCATTAAGGACAATTTTGTAAAACAACTCATTATATCTCTTTCCCACACAATATTAATTACATTTCTTAATATGTGTGAAATGTCCAAAACGTCATACAATTTGGGACGGAGGGAGTATATATAATAGAGCTCCAAAATTTAATGGTTTATTTTATGACAAATAGATCGAACAGTTAAAAAAAAATTAATGAGGTTTATGGTGGATCACCTACAATATTGATCTATCTTAAATATTTAGGGTTAAACCGTTAACGGAGAGGACCAAAACCTGTAACAAATATGAAATTAAAGGATTGAAAACTTTTTATTATTTATGAGATCAAAGCTAAAGAGTATGATTTTATTGACCGTAGTATTGGTCAATATATAGATACAATATACAAACTGAATTCCCACATCAGAGGAATGGATAGCTATACTTTACCATTATTCATGGGAGCCTATGCCTTAAGATTAGGAGATACTAACTAGTCAGAACCACAATTATAGCAACAATTAATATTTGAATTCAAATTACATTTGCTACATTATAGCTATTCTGGTCTATTATTCCCCCTCAAAATTGGGTCAACATCTGTGACACCAATTTTGTCTCTAAAATAGTTAAGGAACTAAAATAGTTGTTTAGTCTAGAGTTTATATAGTAGTTGATCTCTAATTGAGAGAGAAATTTTGGTTGGAGGATAGAATTTACGTTGTATGATTCACATGTTCTTCAATAGAGATTTTAATCACTACTAAACGACACATGTAGTCTTTGATGATCTCAAGAATACAACAAATGAGATGTTTTTATCCTCTCTAATTTCTTAAAGTGTCATGTTAACCAGTGACCCAGACACTAGTTAAGGAAGCCAAAAGAGGAAATTTTAAGTCAAAAAGACACTTTTTAAGCTTTTAATGCATTAACTACACAACTTTCAATACAAAATATTATTATATTTGATTCCTTAAGTGGTGCCTCCACATTTCCCTTTCTTAAAAACCACATATGTGTAGGGAAAAAAATATGTTTAACCTCCACGGGATAAAAAAATCTAGAGAAAACTATATTTTTTTCGTTCAAATGTATACTTTTGGATTGATAGATTTTTAGAAAATCCACTTTGGTTAGTATGATGGTGTTTGCTTGAGATCTTGATGTGTGTTTCATTCAAAGTCTAGGTTTGATTCTTTCTATTACCAATTTCAATGACTTGGTTTGACTTCTTTAAAAAAATTGTTGGAGAATAAAAGCAAATCTCGTTGCAACAAAAAGAATGCAATATCCACCATTACCACCTAACATTAAACAACTACCATAGCATTCTGTATAGACATTTAGAAGAAAAAAAGTTCTCATGTTCTTCACCTTTGAAACATGAAGATTTGGGTAAAGCAAAATATTGGCCACTAGACTCCCAAAGTGGATGTACCATGGAATATTGGTCAAATTGAGTTGATTGCTTGGATAGCCTAGAACATGACTGAATCACTAAAAGGCAATATAAAGAGAGACATCAAAATAAAAATTTCAATTACATAATCTCTCTTGTTTTGGTAGCTCTGTATATATTTGTGGGTAATCAAACATAAAGATTAGTGTTGCTGTGTCATGCATTTGTGGATCACTCTTTTGATTTTGTTCACATCAAAAACATACGCTTAATAGTTACTATTATTGGGATAAAAAGAAGCTTTTAAATGTGAATTTCTATGTGTTTGTGGCCTGGATAGAGCTCTCATATTCAAATTCAACCCACACATCTAAGGCATTGATGGTATAGTACAATTTTCAAGATCACTTGTGTAAAGACAGGGTTCTGAGAAAACAACAGTTATGAATAACGTGTTGAAATTAACACTTCTCTCATGCTCCCACTCTACCAAAAACCCCACGAGCAGTGGAACCATATATAATTAAATTGAAGACTTTAACTGAAAATTAAATTGAAATTAACATTGAGCAAACTGGATCGTATCAAGTGACGTGTTGAACTGTAGAACTCTAACTTGCAGGAAATGGCTGTTCTTTTATATATTGATAGATAGATAATTTGTCCCACATAGAAAGTGTTTCTCAATATTTTGTTGAGCTTGTTTCATCGGACATAATTAAAACTTTATGTCCAATGGATCAGTTTAATACAATTTTGAGGCGCACTAATAATTAAAAAATGTTTAATCACAGTTTTGGTTCTTTAAGATTATCTACAACAGTGAGTGTTTTATCTATTTAACATCGAGTTAAATAGGCACCTTTATTGTTGAGTGATATTTATTGGTGCTTGTAGAGAATGATGTTTATAAAATGACCTTTTTTCTTTTCAATTTTTTGCGTAAATTTCATTTAATATTTTCTAATAAAATAAATGAGTGTTTTAAAAATGCAATAATATAATGTTATTCAAGATATGAGTGTTAGTCCCTACCAACAATAACAAAATGATTACTCCTAACTCCTAAGGGTAGAATACATATGGAGTCTTTGATGATCTCAATACAACAAATGAGATGGTTTTATCCTCTCTAATTTCTTAAAAACTACAAACGTCCGGTAGGGGAAAAAAAAAAATTTGACCTCCTTAGGATGAATAAATCAAGACAAAACTATAATTTTTTTCGTTTAAATGTAACTTTTGGATTGATACATTTTTTAAAATTTTTAAAGAAAATCCACTTTCGTTGGTTTGGTGGTGTTGACTTGAAAACTTAGAGTGTAATCCAGTTAAAATATGAGGTTTGATTCTTTCTGATACCAATTTCAATGAATTGGCTTGACTTCTTTAAAAAAATGAGAATAAAAGCAACTCTCGTGTAACAAAAAGAATCAGGGTCGGTCTAAGGGTCAAGCCACCCAAGCAAGGGTTTTAGGCCTCAAGATTTTGGATTAAAAATTGTCTCAAAATAAGTCAATTTAGCTGTAAATATATGATATGACATACTAATAATCCATATTTATCTAGTTTGATTGGTCAATTTTAAGGTCTCAAATCCTTTTGGTCTTAAGTTCAAATAGGAGATTCAATAAAACTTAATTTATTACGCTTTTACTAAGCATTGTGTTATTATTGTTTTTAATTCCAAAAGACCTCATTATAAAATGGGATTTACTTTTCCCACCCTGTGGATTTCCTCGCGCACCCTATTTTTTCCAAAAATGCCATTGAATTTCCGGATTTTATAATCCGGAATGGAGTTTTAATTTCTTCTGTTAAAGGGTGAAAAAATGAGTAACGGATTTTTTCAGATTTTGTAATCCGGAAACTTCAAAAAATAGGGCGCGTTACATGATGTTTCCAGATTACATAATCCGGAAACCCCCTAAACACCCTTTTTCAAGGTAAAATAGTTAGGATTATATAATCTGAACTGTATCGCACAAATTTTAAACATGTTTGTAACATGGATATTCATTTTAGGGACAATATTAATCTTCCTAACTCTCATCCTTCTATTTTGGGTCATTGTTACCTGTTCTTAATAAAAAAAATCGGGTTTTCGGGCAACTTGATCGGATTGCTCCGAAACTTCCCCAGAAAATCAGAAAAAATTCAAGGACCATGACTCCCGTAGAAGAGACTTCTTACGAGACTTCGCCCCTCAAAATCCAAAATTTCATCGTTTAGACTCATTTTTCATTTTTTTTTCATTTTTCATATTCTCAGAAAAATCCGGAAAAAAAAATTGCATTAGTTTTATTTGATTTTTAGAATTTTTTGGTGCTATTTTTATGATTTTATTTGACAGGTTTTTAGCATTTTTTACTTAGTTTTTTTGTTGTTTTTAAAAGCAAAACTCAAAACTGCTGAAATGTGAGAGAATCTGATGGCTGATTATACATAATAATTGTCCGGATTATAAAATCCGAAATAGTAAACATGAATCCGGATTTTAAAATCCGAAATGCACAAGGGCATTTTTGGAAATTTTACAGGGCGCGGGAGAAGACCATAGGATGGGAAAAGTAATTCCCTTATAAAATTTGATTTAGGCCTCTTGACATGTTGGGCCGACCTTGAAAAGAATGCAATAGCCGACCTTTAAAACTTGCTAAATTGCATTTTTGGTCTCTTAACTATTTAGATAGTATCATTTTGGTTTCTTAATTAAAATTCAATTTATTTTGGTCTCTTAACTTTCTCTTCGTTACACATTTTGGTCCTTTACATTAGTTTTAATTCAAAAACGTTAGGGTTTTTTCATCTTCCTCTCATCTTTTTCATCTTCATATCATCTCCATCAACCTTCAACAACAAAAATCCTAGAAAAATTCCAGAAGAAAATGAAGAAACCCTAACGTTTTTGAATTAAAACTAACGAAAATGATCAAAAGGTGTAACAGAGAGAAAGTTAAGGGACCAAAATAAATCAAATTTTAATTAAGGGGCCAAAGCGATACTACCTAAATAGTTAATGGACCAAAAATACAATTTAGCCTAAAAACTTTATATTTCATCGTCAAGATTGATGAAAATTTGAGACACACTTGTAATAAAAAATAAATTGATGCACCTTGAAGCCTTTTAGCATATTATATGTATTATATTGTTTATTTTTTGTTTTTATAAAAAGAAAAATCTAGTAAAACAAGAGCATGATATTAAATGAAAAGAAATAATGAAATATTTCTATTAAAAAAATTATTTATAAAATCTGTTAAATATTTGAATCGTTTATGTTGCGGATTTAAATATTTCTATTGAACTCTTAAAATTTAGAAGATTATAAGTTTAATCGAGGGTAATTTTGAAATTTTGTTGGAGTATGAATTTTTTATATAGTAATAATAATAGTAATAGTAAATATGTATTTTTTTTAAGTATATGTTAAAATATATATGTAGCCCTTCGCATCAAAATTCAACTCTCAAGCACACTCTTGGAGTTCACATAGTAGTTCACATAGTAGTCGATCTCTAATTCGGAGAAAATTCGGTTGGAGGATAGAATTTACGTTGTATTATCTCTTCATTGTAATGTCAACTTTCTTCAATTGATTGAAAGGATTGTAAAATTGAATATGATATTGCAAGATCATGCGAGACACATTCTTGATCATTTCGCAGGTGCTATTGTTCTTTTCCACTGTATTTTATTTTGTTTTGGTGTCTATAAAGTATTTGATATATTTTCATATGTTGCATAAAAAAAATTATTTCGTAGTGAAAAGCGGGAAAAAAACAAAATGAAGAGATAATAAAATCACAACAATGAGCTAAAAAATTTTATAACGTATTATATAAGGGGCCCTTTTCTTATATATATGCCTAAGGTCCGTAAAACTCTAGGAACGGTCATGATGATTTGTATGTTCTTTAATAGAGATTATTAATCATTGTTAAATGACGATAAAATTGTCGTAAAGATACATATAAAAAAATTAAAAGAATTAGAGATCGAAATATTTAGTAAAAATATACTAAATATACTTGAAATGCATTCTGTATTTTATTTTTTTTCCGTTAAATTTTCCCTCGGATTCATTTTGAAGTAACTACTAGTATATTTAGTAAAAGGAATTTATAATTAATAATTACTAGTTGATTGCTCAGCAATAATGCAATCATTGGTTTGATGGAAAAATATTTTAGGTGCGGTCACTTAAAAACAATTAGCAAGAAAAGAGAATAAATATAATTTAAAATTAAATAATTTATTTATTTATCCAGAAGTCCTAGTTCAACTGGTAAAATTGTCAAAATTGTTAGGCGGATGCCATGATAGGGGTTTGAACCCCGGTAGCTCCACTTATGTGTGTGAATTTATAATGGCTTTGCCATTTCGTCCATCTACCAAAAAAAAATTATTTATTTAGATTGATTTTGTAATTGGTTAGCGACACGGCTTGTTGTCCTATTGTCTTTCATTCTTGTGTAATTTATTTATCAATTGCTGAATAATAATGATTTTGTAGGTGTGGAAAAGAAACACACGTAATAAACCTAAAACTCTTTCTATATATGAAAGAATCCATCTTATGTGTCCTACATATTTTTCGACAAAAATGGACAGCGTTGCACTACATAAAATGAGAGGAAGAAAAAAGGAAATTAGCACAACGAAGAACAATGAATAAGAAAATATACAATGTATAGATGGATGGAGTTCACAAAACTTACTACTGATGGATGAAGGTTTCTCTCTTTTTTCTTTCTTTTGAACTTCTTGATTTTTCCCTTGAACTATTGCTTTGAAAAATTATATATTTTTCTACTAGTCCGCCTTTCGGGTCATAGTGTGGGCAAATTATATGGTACATCTAAAAATTTGAGTGTATTGGTACACCAGATCAATAAATTAATAGTTAAATGTGTTATTTTTGGAAGAGAAAAATTGTTTTCTATCACCTATAATTAAATCTTATTTACCAAAAACGTCAACGAAATAAAATTTAATTTTCCTGAATTTTTAGTATTCAAAAGAATTTTGATTTTTTTTTTTTACAATAAAATGTAAAGAAAATTAGTATGATTTTTATAAACAATGAAGTGATGTTTTTCTTATGAAATGACATTTTCTAAAATATAAATATCAACAAATAGCTCTTTATTTCATAAAAATAATAGTTAATTTAAAGATTTTTGAAGTAGGAGTACCGGTACACCTTAATTTGCGGGTGTACCGTAAAAGTTGTATTTATAGATGGTAAATTCTTAGGGGACTTGGTTAGATATTGATACCTCATAGACCAAATTTATTTACCAATCTAATTTATTTTAAGGGTCTTGTTAATATGAATTAATATAAAAATATGACATGGGGTTAATGATTTGATGATGGATACATAGCTAATTAAATTCAATGGGCATCATTATGTTCATATTTATCGATATGCGTTGGATATGAAAATGATTGGGGATTATATAATCCGAAAATATCATTTGTGTTTCTCACGCGCCCTATTTTTTTTCTCCAAAATACCATTTGTTTGGATTATATAATTTGAACCCCCTTATAGAAATTTTTGAAATATAGAATATGAAACATATTGAAACCGTGAAATGAATATTTAATTGATATCAAAGGTCTTTGTTGACCATCGTACCACCTCCACAAAAACTGCAAAGCAATTTCAGGTATCGTATGAATGGTCAGTAGTCACCATGATATCATAAACCACTCTAACTATAAATAAGAAAGAAATTTTTAGAATGGATGAGAAGTAAAGAATGAATGAAATTTTTGAAGGATGCAAGAATATTTATAGTCATTAAACGTTCCTAGACTGTAACTTTAGTAAAAGAAAACGTTTACAATGTCTAAATTCACATACAATTAACACACCACAAACCATCCAAACTTTAGATGTAACACCATCGTCCACAGTCTAGGATGGTTAGGTTTATATAATCTGAAATCTTCAGAGAAGAATTCAGATTATATAATCTTAACCATCTCAGGCTGTGTAAACTTGAGGTTTAAGGGTTTTGCATGGTTCATAACACATGAAAAAGTTAAACAACATGCTATGATGAGTGAACATGAAAAGGGAAGGTGCTCCAAGAAGTTTTTTTTTTTAACTTGAGCCTGATGTTCTACAAACTAACATATTTTCATGGTGTGGCAGCAAGATCAAGTTCATAACAACCTCTTGGTGTTCAGATTTTCCGGATAATTTTTCATTGTTCTTTGTGGTGTTTTACAGGAAATGAACCAAACACATCTATTTATATAAGTTTTTGTGTGTCGTAGGCTACAAAAACGGTCGGTGCAATGTTAACCACAAAAAAAAAATCATGTACTTGACAAGTTTAGATTATAAATTTTGGATTGTCCTTCACCCTACAAAGTATGAGTTTTAACACAAGTAATTTAATTTCACGACATAAATTAAATATAACAATTTCAAATACATTAAAAAATTAAACGATATAATACAACAACATAAAATAACATAATAAAACACACACAAAACTTCATGGATTGGCCAAACTTAAATCTTCATTTAGTCTATCCATGAGAGCCCTGTTTTCTTCGTACTTCATTGGTCAGATCAAACTTTTTCGAATATCTTTGAAAGATATGACTAGTAAGCATCCAACTTGATCACTCTTTTAGTATCGTACTGACCAGATCTCAAGAACATGGTTCTCATGTTGTCGTCGTTCCTGAGCTTCATTTGGATGAATTGGATGCTTACAACTGTGTCGATCCATGGATGTCGATATTGAACATCGTCTGACCTCCATTGTCTCTGTGGTTGAATCGACGATTGATTTGGTTCAGCTTATCCTTCAACTTAGAAATTGTGACATCATTTCGAACCTTAAACATATTGGGTTTTATCCCGTTGTAATAAACTACAACTAGTTTGGTATTCAAATCAATAACTGAATTATTTATAATTATTTCGTGTGAAATGAATAAGTACACCAATTTATAGAAATTTCTGTGTGTTGTGGACCGTGTAAATTGTTGGCGCAATGTGTACCTCAAAAAATTTATATAGTTGACGGGTTTGGATTATAGAATCAGAAATTTCCCTCACCCTGCAATGTATGAGTTTTAACATAGTCTTGTACCAGTCAAGATTATATAATCTGAACATTTTTGGGATGTTTTTGGATTATATAATCCTAATCAGTTTAGAGTGTGTACAATGCCTTAGTCCTCAAAAATCGCTCATTCAACGCATTTTTTTGGATCGGCCAGCAAGAAGTGACTAGTCAAACTATGCAAATCCACGCACATTAGTTGACCATTACACTCTGTGCACCACCCTTTACAAATTTCCCCTAAAAATATCCATCATTCCTTAACAAATTCTCATTCTATCTCACATTTTCTCCTTGTCCTTTCTTCTACAATGTCATATTGATAATATATACCACTGTTGTTCAGAAATTCTGGAAAAAACAAGGTTTCAGATTATATAATCAAAAAATCCTTATAAAGGAGTTTGGATTATATGATCAGAGGAAAGAGTATTTTGAAGAAAAAAATTTAGGACACGCGAAAAACATATAAGATGAAAAAAGTAATAATGTTTAAATTTTTGCCAAACATATGTTTGCTTGGGCACACTTCCATCCGCTTTTCATCATTTTTATTATTATCTTTTTATTTATTTATTTTTTGCAATTTTGCTAATTTTTTTGCAATTAGTTTGGGCTAATTTTGGATTTTTTTTTTTATAGATGCTAATTTTGGATCCAAATGGATAAAAATTCAGTAGATAATTCAAACTTAAATTAGTCCGACGAGCACTATTCTTTTATATGCAAAAGTAGATTACACTAAAAAAATAATCTAAGAGCCATAAACCTGACCTAAGAAAATAATAACTAAAGGAAAATAAAAAGTAAACTTAAAAATTAAAAACTCGTCAGAGTAAACATGTTTGTTAGAACAAACTCTTGCACAGGTGCTATATAACTGAGTTTAAAAAGACTGCTTCTTCATATTATTTTTCCTTGACACTCAAGTTTGTGCGTTTAAGTTAAATCATAATTTCTTTGTTATACAAGAGTACTAGTCTCTCCCATGATTTCTTACAAACCGCGTATGTTTAGTAGGGGAAAAATAAATTTTATTTGACGTCCAAAATAAATAAACCCTAAACAAAACTGAATAATTCTTTTTTCGAATCAAACGTGTGCTTTTTGGACAGGTACGTCTTTTAAAAATCGTTGAGGAATAAAAGCAGCTCTCATGCAACAATGGGGGAAGATTCAAGAATACAATGGCCACCATCTTTTTTTCACCAAACTTGGGATGCTTTTGATCATGCTAAGGTAAGGATGCGTCGGATTACAACCTTTGGTGACCAAGTGAATTATCATCCACGAATCGCTCTGAACCATCATATGTTTTGCTTGATAGATTCAAGAATTCTTGAGAGTTTTGAATCCCCAAATGAAAGCTTTGCTACATTTGAAGATCCAAGTTTCAAGTGCATCCCATTACCTTCATGCTTAATTGTCCCCATCTTCATAAAACAACTTCCAAAGTGTTCTAAACAGACATTTAGGAAAATCTTCTCAGGTTCAAAAGCGTCATCGTTGAAAAATATGGCGATTTCGGTGAAGACAAAATACTTGCCTCAAACTCCAAAAGATGAGATGATCTTGAAGACAATAGAAAGAAAGACATTTAAAGAATAATTTTAACAACAAAAGGAAAAAAAGTCTCTTTTATTTGTGGCTAGCCAAACTTGGGGATTAGAGTTGCTATGAGTCTACAACATGCATCTGTGGATCACTCTTTTGAATTAGAGCACAACAAAAATCATATACTTTAGAAAGACAGACAAATTCTTTTAAATGTGAATTTCTATTTTATTGTTGACTGGAAATTGACGACAAAATTGATTCTACTAAATCACACTATTGAAAGAGCTATGGCATTCAAAATCAACCCAGCCATCTAGTAGTTATAACAAATTTTCTGTCAACTGAACCAAGAAATAATTGCCTTCAGCAAAATATAACATACCAATCAACACAATGCATGTTCGATAGAGTACAATTTTCAAGACCATTTATGTTCTCATACATTTTCACTTACACTTTCCCTTCTGTTTACATGGATAAAGGAAGGGAGTGGTATGCTGATTGAAGGTAATACTAATACACCATATAAGTACAGCCATACTAAGCCAGAAATAGGGATCATAACATGTCCAATGTGAGGTACTTCAGTTACAATTGTCCCACATCGAATGTTTTTAAGCCATAGGAAGCAGAATTGCCTATATAAAATAAAGTGAGGTGCTTCAGTTACAATTGTGAAACACAGTGGAGCGCTATGGAATTTTCCGATGTGTGTCTATAAGTGTTCCCCCAATATTTGGATGTGGATGGACAACAGTACATAATAATAAAAAAAAAAGGCAAATTCTATGGTACACCAAAATTTTTGAGTGTATTGGTACACCAAATCATTAAATTAATAGTTAAATGTGTTATTTTTTTAAGAGAAAAATTGTTTTCTATCACCTATAATTATAATAA
>Ga0228710_1008000_pt1 | contig 15358 bp, 12 predicted proteins | sample MedpolnodulmetaG_FD_177995 | JGI IMG/M metagenome (GOLD analysis project Ga0228710, IMG submission 177995) | Root nodule microbial communities from Medicago polymorpha collected in Santa Monica, California, United States - pink nodules | ecosystem: Host-associated > Plants > Roots > Nodule...
GCAATAGGCTACTTGACCAAAAAAAAAAAAAACACTTCATTAAAACTCAACAGTCAATACACATAATAAACAAAATACAATCAGATGTATTAATATATTACCATGGCAAGAAGATGCTTTACTTCAACTCCTTGCCTCACACTGGTGTACAACCTAAAACACAAACTTCAGCATTTATAGCTATTATGTGTATAGTGGAAAAATTCACAGTTAGGACAGAAAAAAAACTATATAGACATCCCAATCAAACTTCCTGTAATTTTATAGCTTACGCAAGAGTTCTCGTATAGTTAATGACTTCAGAGTAAAGTAAAAGGGAAAAAAATGAAGATTGGCAGGACTTCAAGAAAGTGAATTGTTTTGGTCTCTGTCTTGCCCACTATTCTCTTCAGGACTGTCTTCCTGTTCATGAACTGCAGAAGCAGTACAACAATCCTCATTTTGTCTTCCCTCACTCTCATTGGTTGTCTGTGCCTGCACATTTGAAGCTGAATTTGTTTGCTGCTCTGATATCAAGCTAGAAAGACCATTTTGCTTCAGGTATGTCTCCAACGGGAGATTTGCTTCTTCAAGAAGAGTCATCATGCTCAGAGTGTTTGGTCCGGCTTGCATGTCTTCCCGATCCGGTTGGCAATTCAAGTCTAATTGTCCCTTGGCAGCATCAGCCACTTGGTCTTGGTTCCTTGAATCTAATTCATTTGGCACCCTTGCTTCATTCTCCGAACCATCAACTGGAGTTAAATGTCGAGAGGTGCTGTCTACTTCGGATTCATCCTTGGTTCTCCATGATTGCTGATTTTTCTGAGCAATCTCAGCTTCACGCTCAGATTGACGCTTCTTCTTTCGCATCATTAGGGTTTTAAACCGGCGTTTAACTGTCATGCAGACATTACACGTGCATGTAGGTTTGTGTTTGCCCTTCCCACTTGGTGGCTGGATACAGACAATACAGGAGCACCCAGGCCTATGACGAGGGTGTCTTGTAGTGGTCAACACTGGTGTCCTGCCAGAGTCACTTGCATCATCTCCAAGAACCGCAGCATTTGCTAAAGCGTCAAGACCAGAAGATTCACGATCCAGAGCTGGCCTCTGGCTTGCCGCTGCTTGTCTTTGTTTCTTGAATTCTATTCCAAAATGATGGATTTAAATGTTTTAGGGAACAAGAATTTGATGACATGAAAAAAAATGTCAACATCCATGTATAATGGTCACAGAATCACCATCCTTGATCATGCAGCATAATTTGGGATCATGGATTTTTTAATTTCATTCAAAACATAATTTAAGAGGTAAACAGGTTACCATGAAGTATTAATACAGAACTTGTTAACAAAAGCAACAACAATATGGTAGCAACACCACCCATCACATTCTTGTCATATTGGTAAGAAAAAGTCAATTTTTACAAGTGGAGGCTCATAAGATCAGTTAAAGTTAAGACTGTTAGAAGATGTACTAGGATGACATTTTAAAACTCATTATGCTTATCAGTTTTGATAAATTTTTCAACAATCCGAAGATTGAAAGATATAGTGCATAAAAAGTCAATACTTAATATTTATAACCATCCTGTGCAAATTTTTCCTTTCTGAATTTCTACACCAACCGTACAGACTATCGATTCTCCTAATTCAAAGGTAAGAACTAAATGCGTAAACTGGATAAGAGGCTTTTGCATTATTCAGGTGTGTGTGTTCCCTTTTAAAGAGATACAAAAAAGGAAAAAAGAAAAAGAAAAACTTAAAGGAAATAAAAAGCTCATCAACAAAAAGCATCTTAATCCAAATTTAAGAGGGAGGCCCATTTGGAACCCCAATCGATCAGTGTCCCTGAGAAAATTTATTACTAAAGTACAATTTTTTTAATTTGTTTTGTAAACAAAATCTATATTAGCCAAAATTAAATTTAAATAAAAGATTGGTGATCAAATTTCTAAGTAGCAGTCTCCCATAAGCAGACATATTGCAAAACCATTTGTTATTGCCAATTGGAAAATTCTCTCAGAAAAGCCTAGCTTTAGTGTAATGTCAACTAATTGAAGATGTTACCATTTACTAGTATTTATTGATCAGCAGTAACTATAAAAGCATAGCGTGGATTTAATTTAAAGCAAGAAATAGAGAAATACCATTGTTCATTCTCAAAAGATTATCCAGTTCCCTTGGATTCAATTCATTGGGAGCAGCACATGAACACCTGCTGACAGCATTGCATAAGCACAAAGGTCTTACTAAAAAGTTTTGGCAACAGCAACATTATAATAGAGTCTCCTACTCACCTGCTTTGATCCCAAAAATTCTCCATACATGTCCACTTAGGGGGAATAAGTACATCAACCGGTAACTTCCGCCATTTTTGGCAACTATCACACTGTGTCCACTGCTCACTTATCCTGTAGTACAATCATACTCCAAATTAAAAGACTATTGAAATATATAAGCTTCTGTATTAGTAGAACTTTCTAAAAGAAATCATAAAGTTCCATAAAAAAATATAAGTAGATCGTAAAAGGATGGCTCCTGAATGAATAAAAGGATGCAAGCAATGAAAAAAAAATGCATACATTCATCTTACCCAGTAGATCGTACCACAAATATACTCTTCTTTCCAAACACAGGAGGCTCCTGAATGAATAGAAGTAAGTTCAAAGACTATACGTAAAAGTTAAACTATAAACATCAAATTAAATATTTTAACTTTATATGCTATCGACACAAACAAAGTTAATCACTGCTATGTGTGGAGCATAACTCATAAGATGAGCAGAGACAATAAAATATGCAACTCCAATACTGGTTAGTGTATGCGTATTGATAGACTAATGCAGGTAAAGTCCATGTCATAGATGTTATATTTTATTCTGATATTTAGATTCACCAGGACTGAAAAGCTTTGGATGGAAGATGAGTGTATGAATTAACTGATCAGTCTTGTTCAAAAACAGAAAAACTGATCAGAACTGACGCAAGATTCTCTATAATTTTCACCCCTCTCTATCATGCATGCATGTATGAGAACTCGAATGAGATAATTTCATAAATAACTACTGTTTATAATTAGTAAACTCACTTCATACTCTTCAAATAAGTGATCCTCGATCATGACAACACTTGGCTTAACTTCTGGAGGTGGACGAAGTAAATCCTGAGCCTCTTCCCAAGTAAGTTTCAGCTCCAGTGCATCCTCGCTATCAATAAGCAACCTCTTACTTTTTGACCCAATATTGCGAGTTCTTTTCTTCTCAGGAACTAGCACGGGTGGTAAAGACAACATATCTCTTTTCCTGCTTTCAGGCATTTCTACATTATGCCAATCCATGTCAGCACCAACTGAGTTCCACTTTTTAGAGAGCGCATTTAGATGGGTTTCTGAACAACCCTTTTGAGACTGAAGAAGGCCAGAATAACCACTTAATATAGGTATATTCTCATAAACACCAGAATAGGAAGTTTCACTTGAATGAGAACCATTGGGCATATTAGACGGAAAAGTTTCCTGCTTAATAGGTAATTTAATATCAATTCAGTAAGTTTAAGTTTGCTATATGAGCTAAAATGGTTATTACCTGTACTGAAGCAGAATTTGTTGCCTTCCTGAACCCCATTATAAGTTTCCCCTCAGGGTCCATACGGCTAAATGTTACTGCAGATTTTTTAAAGAAGTTTAAATTTTTTGTCGTCAAATTTGAAGATAAAACAATGCATTTATACAAAAAAGAAAGTATCAAATAGAATAGAACTTAGAAACAGTACAGAAAGTAACTACTTTTCATAAAAGAGAACTCATTTGAACATATGCCCATCCCCAAAAACACAGGAAAGTTTAGTTCAATATTTTTGGCACTTTGTTTAAATAAAACAAAAAGTTATCAGTAAAATTAGATAAACTTAAAATTTCTAAGAAAACAGAAAAGAAAACAAAAGAATTCAGAAAAAAAATATTATCTAGAGGCAGAGCATGTCTTCTAGGTATGATTAATGATTTGATAGCATATTGAGCCAGGAACTTGCAAAGATTCTGATTAGTAACAGAAATACGTAGAACCGAAGAAAAAAATCTAAATAATCTCCAAATTTAGCTTATATTGCAGCACAGAAACACATACAGAAAAAAGAAGGTTCCAGTGCGGTTTATATATCCTTAAAATGGGCAATTTAACAAGTTCAGTGGTTCTCACGAAAACTTACCAGTATCGCCAGCTTGCAGTTGCATAGACTGAATACAGGGGGTTACCCCTTCTAAAACATACATCCGGCTATTATTATTTGGCCAAAATCTAAATTGAAACATCCATTCTTTTCCTTTCACATCTTGGATACGCAAAGGAAGGCCCTCAGGTTGAGAGATAGGAGGGAAATATGCCTGCACAATGCCATCTTTTTTCAGTTCTAAGAAATAGCATTACTCTTCAAGAAATAAAAATAACTATAATAATTGGTAAATACAAAATGACAACAGCTAAGTTAAAAAAAATTACTTCAGCACATGCTTTTGGAAGAACCAAGCGACCAATTCGACCAGCATCACTTGCACTAAGCATCTTTTCAAAGAGTGGCACAATGGTGGAATTTGAACTTGAACATACCATAAATCATGGTTAAGGAAATGTTTTTCAGAGGCAAATAGTAATTGTCAAAACAGTAACAAATTATCACCTTGCATAAGTATCTTGCCTATAATTAACAATTTAAAGAACTAATTACAAAGTTGGATACTCTCCCGATATTTGCTGCAACTCTTGATCTGTAATTCTGGGCCAATACCGGGGAAGCAACTGATTCCTTCCTCGTCCTTCGGCAGGAGGCCTTGCTATACGAATCTGGGAAACCATGCCTGTGTTTCCTTCTAAGCCTGGAGATAGAGTTGGCCTAGGAGGTTTAGGTAAAAGATGACGAGATCTAGACGCCAATAGAAGTGGAGGTGACATTTTGCTTTGTTCCCTTTCATCAACAAGAACATTATGAAAGGGATTTGGCAAAGGAGCGGCAAGGGTCATACTCAAATTTGTCTGTGCCAGTGATTCATATATATCTTGCATGTCATTCTCTGCTTTGCCAGTCCTAGATGAAGAATTTGACTCACGATGAAATTGTGACATCAAAGTGCTTCCAAATTCTCCAACAGAGGGTAAAACTTCTGGTTTGATTTCTCGAGTAGGTCCATCCAAATCAACATTGTGAGGTTTGAGCCAGCACCTCATCCCGTCATTTTCTGCATAATTCCCAACTTGCATACCCCTCACATTTAATTGGTTAGCCAGAGATATGCACTGCTGGGAACTGACATTATTTACTGTTGCTGTTCCAGATTCATTAGGCTTTTCATTACTGGCAATCTGTCAAGTTATCATTCCCAATTTTGGGAGGATACAGTTAGACTTCAAAAACAAAGCATCCATACAAAATAACCCAATAATGGGAAGATACAGTTAGACTTCAAAAATGAGGCATCAATACAAAATAACCATATAAGCAAAAAGCAACAACCTCCTATATATGGAAGAGCACGATTGAATTGCAGATATCAGATCACCGTAATTTTTTTATCATTCATAGAAAATTGAATGCCAGTCAATAATTAACATACCAATTACATAATGAAACAAGATTCAATGAAAAAAAAAATCTAAAACATAACCCTGCTATCTATCATCATACATTTTTTATCCAAAAAAAAAGTCATAAATTCTAATCTGATTGGGTAAGTTGTCAAAATCATAACCAAAACAATATTTCATCAGCTTTCGGAGAGGTAAATCATAAATGGTTATTTATATATGTAACAAGGTGAAGTGAGCTTACAGGTTGAAGTCCTGAAGTACTTGCACAGGTAATACAGCTTACACCACCAGTGTCAAGTATTTCAAGCTGAGACTTTGAAGCGACACATCCACAATGGAGACGCTGCAGATAATAGAACAAATAGGATCAAGTATACCATAACTCATTAAAGTACTAAATTGTGGGTAAAGAAAAGTGGTTTACACACTCTACCTTGCCACATGAAGTACACTCTCTCCAACCAGATTCTTTTGCATGGAATATATCGCAAAACGCTGATTGCTCATAAGTAGAACTAGAGTAGAAAAAATGTCCAGAGTAAGCATTAAAGCATGAAGCTGTTTCTTGGTAAAGCCCAACTTCAACTAAGTAAAAAAATATTTACATCTATACCAATCATAGTAAATAGAGAACACATTTTAACTTATACAGGCATGAATATGTGTGTGAGAACAATAACAGCAACCTGTCCTGATATTTTCACTCTGAACTTGTTGAAAACTATGTCACAAGACTCGTGGGTAGAAGGACCAAGATTCCCTACACCTCCGTGACTGCCTGATCGAGATCGGACTGTTCATATCTCAAGCTCAATAATTTTAATATTTAAAGAAAATCAAAATCTATTTAAGTTATGAACCGTCCGATCATGATCATTGATAATAGTGACTGCAGTTAATGCATTTTCTGGGTAGAAACATATGTATTAACTTTCAATAATAATGTCTAATTATCATTCAACATTGTTTAAACAGTGAAATTTCAGCCAAAAAGAAAGTTCTTTCCAAACTTCAAAATCATACATAAACAAACAGGCCATATGATTTCTTTTTGGAGGTGAAACAGGCCATAATTATCTAGCTTTTTTGATGGAGACATAGTTGCAAGCATCATCTGAAAACTCCCACACGAATAGGATATCCCAGGTCCGACCCCGGGTAACAACAAAAAATGTTCAGCTGAACCAGATATTGTCCGTTGAGCTAGGCCTTTTTTATTTTTTGAAAACTCGGTATCCGGCCCAAGGACCGACTAATCGAACTTGACACCTTGAAAGAACACACTCCTATATCTCAAGTCATCACCACTAAACCAACACCACCAGCTTCGTTGAGTTAGGCCTTATGAACATTATCCGGTATTTCTTATGTTTTCTTTCAATATCTTTTCCCATTTTCGGGAAATCTTATGCTACTTCCTATTTATCACCAATGATTCTTTTTTGTCATTTACTAAAAAAAATTATCAGGATAATTAAACAATTAAATTAATTAATTAATTAATACATTAAAACATAAGTACGTGCCAAAAATAACGTTTTAAACTATAATCCGCAGCCACAATCTTACCAACAACCGCAACTACATACATTTTTATTTTAAACAAATTCAAAAAGTTAAAGCGCAAACATCGCCAACTATTAAGAATCAACAACAACAAAAAAAAGGTCAAAACGACAAAACGGTGGTTAAGATTCATTTAAGAAAGGAAACAAAAATTAACAAAATTCAAATTTTATAAAAAAATAATAATAATAATTTAATTAATAAATAAACCTCATATTCAAATTAACAAAGAACAAATAATTCATAAAAAATATAGAAAAAATTCAAAATCAAAATATTACTATTCCTAAAAATTTCAAATATTCACTGTTGATCCGTACAATTTCATATCAAATCACGCACGCGCATAAATTTTGAACACACGCGCGTATCAATTTGAAATCTAGAGAAAATCATTACCCGCACTTATCACATAGATCGGCGAATTCACCGGATCGAAGAATCCAACCTTTCCACCACCGAATCGACGTAGAGGTTCCACAAACAACGTTCATGCAACACTTTGACTCCATTTTCAACTTCAATTCCACAACCTTCACAAATTCACGATAATATCAAAACCCTAACAATTTGAATCAACTCACCAAATTCACCGAATTCATAATCGAAAAAGAAATTATCGTACCGGAATCAAACAGAACAACCACGCTGGCGTCACCGGAAGTTTGACGGGAAGTTCCGGTTACCGTTGGTTACGGAGATACGGCGGTAGTGGTGGCGGCGGCCGAGTTGCGGTGGTTTTGGATTTGCATTTGTGTTGCAGCGTGGAGGAGAGAGTTTGAACGGAGGAGAAGAAGTTAGGAAGGAAATGAAACGGTTACCGGAGAGAAAATGGGAAGAAAGAAAGAGAAGGTGAGGAATTAAGAGAGAAAAAAATAAGAAAGCGTGTGCATGCAGAATAAGAAGAAAAAGAGAAGAAAGAAAGAGAGAAGTACTAAAATGCATGCACGATGTGAGATAGATGATTATACTTCAAGACTTGGCCAACTTCTCCACTTGCTTATCTATGAATTTTTTTTACTTTTTTTATTATTTTTTGTGAAAGTTTAATGATTATTTTTGACATCATCATTATCATCATAGGTGTTGTAATTGTTGCTATTATTGTTTTTTGATTTTTTTTTCATGTTTGGGTGGGTTTAATTGGATTTGGACCCAACTTGTTTGGTATAGTAGAAAGGAATGTGTTGGATTTGTAATTTAAAGAAAATATGGAAATTGAATTTGACAATTTGAATATGGCAACTAATAAGTATGAAGTATGTGCTTGTAAAAAAAAAAGTAAGTATGTGTTTGGTCTGGCTTTTGGTTTAACGCAATTGTGCGGTGAAACATAGGTTAGGTAATTCAGCTTCATAAACTTACATTAAACATTGTATTAGGACACGATATTTTACATTCTAACGTGGAACCAAACATTACTTAAGATATTGTCTTTTTTGTTCGGTTGTGATGACATTTTATGTGAAATTTTACTTGGAATTTTGATCACATTTGTATCATAGTGTAGTTGAACTGAGTTAAATCATAATTAGTTCAATTTTAATTTTTTATTTGTTTTACATTTTATTTTTCTATTCATCGCTTTGTTCAACTATGATTGAGTCAAATGAATCACGACAATGGGGTCTCAATAGTTTGATCTATTTTTAAATTTTTTAGCATATTGGTTAACAACACCTATTTTTGTGTGGCTGGACAATTCACATTGTGAATAAAATTAACTAGTTTTAAGTATGAAGCTTCAGTCAACTGTCAAAGTCATTTCTATGATCATTTATGTCTTAAGGGAATTTGAGAGAGCGATGGAGGCAACAAGAAACAAATATTAATGATTCTAACAGAAATGAACATCATATTTCTACCCTAAACATATTTACAATGTTTAAAACTGATATTTTCATTCAATGTATGACTCTTCTACTAACACGTAACAATCTTTCCCTCAATTGTAAATTCGTTCATTCATTTGAAATGCTTCCCATGAAGCAAAAGTTATTGCTACCACATAAATGTGCATTGTCGTAGCACGCAATATAAAAAAAGGCATGAACACCATAAGGAAAACTTTTGATGCAAGGAGCTTATATCTTTAGTCAAACCACTAATATTGTTTTTGTGTTACGAGGAGAGACTAAACATCGAGGACTCATCACAATAGATTAAGAGTAAATAAGTAGATTTGACATTAAATTTTCATCCAAAATCTTATAACATTAACTATATAGATCTCATCAATTGTTTACTGCTAAACACTTATATTTTTCTCCAATGTAAAAACTCTTTTACTCATACTTGACATATCAACAATTTCCCTCCTAAACAAAAGTTATTATGGATTAATTAAAAGTCACCCTTGTTGGATTAATTTATGATCATTTCATATGTTGTATAATATAATAAATATAATGAAATACTAAATATATATATATATATATATATATATATATATATGATGAAATACTTATTTATTTTTTTTACAAATGAAATGACTTGCATGTATATAATTTTATCAGTCAATGTATATAACTTTTTAACTGGTTAGTTAAAATTTCCTTAAAAAAAAGTTGGTTAGTTAAAATTGCATAGTAAATATTCACAAGTCATAGCTCAACTCGCAAAATGCCAAAATTGTTAGGCCAGATGTCATGACCAGGGTTCGAACCCCGATACCTCCACTTGTGTGTGAGTTTATAATGGCTTTGCCATTTCTTCTATCTAAAAAAAATTGCATAGTAAATTATCATTTTTTAAAAGGCTTAAATGCACTTTTGGCCCTCTATGTTTGCCATCGTAGCAATTTTGGCCCCCTAACAAAAACAATGCAATTTTGACCCCCTAATTTTATCACGTTTAGGGAAATATGTTCTTTTGACCCTTTGTCTTTGCAAAAATGTTGCGATTATGACCCCTTTTTTGGGACACGTGGCGGCTTCTCAACATAGTTGAAAAAATTATGGGATCAAAATTACATTGTTTTTGTTTGGGGGCTAAAATTACTACGATGACAAACATAGAACACTAAAGGTGCGTTTAAGCCTTTTTAAAATTCATGTTCTTTAGTGGAATAGCCATGTGATGTCATTGTGAGGAGGTGATGACGTTGGAAGTGGAAGGGAGAAAGTCCTAAAGCACGTTGGCACGCATGGGAAGATTTCCACATACACTCGACGTAAGACATTGAATTTGATCTATATACTATTTAACATCTTTCAAATTATTAAATCTTGTTTCGTTTGTAAAAACATTTTTTTTTCCTTTTTAAAATAAATTTCATACTGATTTGTTATTAAGAAGATGCAAGACTTTTAAAGTGAATTATTAAGACGATAAAAGATGAAATATTAGCTAGAAATTTATTCATAGGATTAATGGAAACAACTCTTTCCGGAATTTTAGAGTTTTAAAAATACACATAAATATCCATTTCAAGAGTCTATTAATTATATCTCTGTTAACAAAAAAGTTTACACAAATTTTAAAAAAATGAAATATGGAGACTTTATTTCTTCATTGGCGCAAGCGCGACTGGGTTGGAAATGAGTCGAGTCGAACTAAACTCGTCTGAGTTCGACTCGATAAAAATTGGTTCGGCTCAAAACTCGACTCGAGTTCGATACAAACCTTTTTTTTAGCCAAAGTTCAATTCGTTTAAAGTTCACGAACCATTTGGATCAGCTCATTAGGTTACAATTTTTTTTGTCAAACTGTATAGCTTGACCTTTTAATTAATTAAAAAAAACAACAATTGAACTAAATAAAATAACAAAAATTGAACTAAATAAAATAAAACTAAAGACCATGCTGGTCTTAAAACTACTTAATAAAAAAAAAGTTGAACTTTATATTTATAATTATATGAAAACTATATCTACTTCATGTAGTAGCGAACCCCACATAATGTGTAGCGCACATCTCTTTTTATATCTACTTCTCCCGTTAGATGTTTTCAAACTCCCCGATGTGGAACTAATTTTAGTATACATGTGTTTAGTTAAAAGCTTGTTATTAGCTTCTTCTTTTTTTCTCTCTTTTATTATAATTATTGTTAATTAAATTAGAAATATATATTATCGAGTCGGCTCATGAACCAACCGAGTCGAACTATATACAACTCAAGTTCGGCTCATTTATTTAACGAACTTAATTTTCAGCTCAAGTTCAGCTCATTTGGTTCATGAACCAAGTTCAACGAAATAATAGTCGAATCGAGTTTCGAACTATTATCGAGTTGGTTCGGATCATTGTCAGCCCTAGGCGCAACTCATTATGAATAATTTAAGTGAAGTTCATAATATCGTATCATTTTAAAGCAATTCATTCATTTTTTACTTGAGATGTGCAACTCTTTCAAGAATTCATGACGAGTCCTAATGTTTATGGGAGATTTTGTTGCGAAGGAGTTACTTCAACAAACAATAGTCCTTGCAACTTTTTTTCATATTATTCTTCTTCATGCTGCCGTGTAGCAAGTGTGAGGTCGGAAGTCTAACATTACTTGGAAAAATGAGAGTTTAACACTTTATAAATGAAATGATTTTAAATCAAATGTCTTAAGATTTTAAACTAAAGTGTGATGTTCAAACTCACTTGTATAATTATTCTTGATCTAATGTGGATGATCGCCCAGACTCCATCATGATCCAACAATGAAACCGATAAAGAGTTTGACCGGCTTCTTATATCAAAAGTCTTTTAAAAGTAAGGTTGAATATTTTATAAATAAGAAGATTTATAAATTCAATGCCTTAAAGTTTCTTAATTCAAATATGATATATAACTCTATTATGTGTTTGTTCTTAATGTAATATTAATAATCATACTCTCCTCAATATCCAACACTTCAATAATAAAACTCTTAAAAACACACTTTTTGAATTTAAGTACCCCAAGATTGTCATATGGATATGCTATGTATCAAACTAATTAAAAACACATTTAAAAACAAAATTGGCTATCAAAATACATTCAAAACTAAACTACACTAACTAACGGACTAGTACTTTTATAGTAACAGTAACACAATTAATTAAAAGAGAAATGATATTTGTACAACCATTATTGACAACTTTTGTAACAACTTTCTTTCTCATACTGACATTATGTTTGTATTTTCTCTCTCTATTGTTTTGGTTTCCGTGCCAATACCTACTTTTGTTTGAAAATTTATGATTGTCCCAAAGGTTTTTACACAAATGGTTGTTCAAATAACATACCACTTCATTTGTGCAGGTTGGTGAACTTCGACATCATTTTACTCAGTTCACTAAGATGGCGGGTATGCCAACCTATTCTCATTTATTCTTCAGGTTTATTTGGTTTGTTACTCTTTGGGGCTTTGGAAGGAAATGAATAGCCGGGTATTTCAAAATACGGTTTCCACTCACTTCATTCTCATTGAAAAGGTGAAGCTTCACTCCCTCCTTTGGTTGAAATCTAAGCAGATGGTTTTTTCTTATACTTACCACAATTGGTGGAAACACCCCACTTTTTGTTTGGGTGTCCATTTGTAATTTATTGATTTTGGTTGGTGCTCTAATTTTGGCACCATAACTTTATAAATATTTTCTGGTATACTCCTTTTGCACACCTTATACGGTTGGCAACACCATTAGTTTAGTAATATATCTCATTTTGATTTGTTAAAAAAAAACATACCACTTAATTAAAATCCAAAAAGACTATGCACACTTTGTGGAAGTGATAAAAGACAGATAATTTCAATTTCATTGTGAAGAAATTAACAGGAGGATGGAATTGAGTGAGGAGTCAATGTCAGACAAGAAGAAGGAACGGATATAGTCTATCTATCTCCATTTCAGTTCATGCGGCTGTATAGTACATCATGATGTCATAATTTGAGTTTGTTTATTATTTTTCCGGTGTCAACTTTTTTTTTTTTTTCAAGTAGCCTAATGGCAGGAGCTCACACATTTTAAATGTGGAGAAGTAGGGTGTCAGGGGTTCGAACACTACCCCTGCATAAATTGCAATATCCCTACCAACTAAGTTAAACATTTTATTTTCAATAAAAAAAAGAGACACCATATTAAGAAGAAAGAGATTCTAGTAATTCAAAATTCGTCGGAGAGAGAATGTTCTAAAAAAATTTGTTTATGGTTATATTTGATTTAATTTTTGACTGAGTTGTATAGTAAATTTGGGAAGTAAATTAGTTGGCATGTAAAAAAAAAAGTATGTTTCGATCACCTCATTCTTGATTTTCTATGAAAATGATCTAATACAATTTAAAACCTTTTTTTAGGCATAGAAAGTATTTCCTTAAACTATTATATATTACAATTTTTAGAACTATGAATCAAACAAGGAGCGAATTTGATCTTCAACTTGAAGAAAAACAATTATGCACGATAATGTAAATACTTTTTTTTTTTTTTTGAGATGATGTAAGTATTTTATAAAGCATTGCTATATGTAGCGAAACAAACTATCACGAGTGTTTTGCGAATGGATTGTCATCCATAGATCTTTTTTTAGCGGAAACTTTGATGGTTGGATTAAAAGGCATCATTATCCTCATTAGTTTAGCTCGTTTAGTAGGGATACTGCATTTTTTTTAATAGGCCAAAATGAATTATATTACCACATCAAAGGCCTTCCTAGCACAAGACGTGCCAAGGAAGAAACACCAAAGTCAATACAAAGAAAAAACAATATTTACAAGGCAAGAGCTTGCACCACAAAACAACCCAGAACATTACAGAAATTAGCTTACGCCTAGTAAAGTAAACGGACTAAGCCACCAACCATGATAGTTAAAGGGAAGAGTTGCAAACTTCACCTTCAACCACTTGAAAGTTAACAACTTAATCTTGTCCACCACCTGCATAATTGAGCTATCTTTTGCATTAAAAATTATGTTGTTCCTTTCCTTCCAAATTTCTCACACTGTCGCAAATCAAATAACTTGTATAATTGATTGCCTCGACTTAGTAACGCCGCCAAAAAGGCTGAATTGATTAAAATGCCCTGTTACATCATGAGCAAAGCCGTGACAACACCAAGCCACTGTAAAATGTGATTCCAAACCGAACCAAAAAGATTACAATGTAAAAATAAATGAGTGGATGTTTCGATCAGTCCACAACCACCAACACAAATTTGAGCATCAAAGTCTATAACACGTCGCCTATGTAAATTATCTTTTGTAGGAAGGTGATCACGAAACAGACGTCACGCAAACAACACCACCTTTAATGGGACGTCCTTATGTCAAATAGGAGGCGTTGCCACCACATTTTCAACATGAACCTAAGCAATGATAGAATTGTATGCGCTTCGATCTGTATAAATTGAAGACGAGTCCACCTTCCACATCCATTTATCCTCCCTGTGAACCTGTAAAGAAACATTTTGAAGTAAAAGCCTAAGTTCTCCTACCGACTCCTTTTCCCACACAAACAAACTACGCTTCCACCTCCACACCTCACCCTCATCTCCCCAACCTAAAGCTCTCATCGCTGCCACTGTCTCCCCCTTCAGTAACAACAACTCATACAACCTATTAAATCTATCTCGTAATGTCACCTCGCCCACCCATACATCCGTCAAAAACAACGTATTTGGGGATATTGCATATTATATGCAGGGGCCGGGGTTCGAACTCCAAACACCCCACTTCTCCACAATTTAATTGTGTGAGCTCTAGCCACTAGGTTACTTGACAAAAAAAAAACATCTTTATGTTATAGTTACAAATTAAAAAATAGGTTAAATTACACTAAAGGTCCTTTAAGTTTGAGGTTTGTAATAGATTGGTTCTTTAAGTTATTTTGGTCACATATAAGTCCTTTAAGTTTGAGATTTGTAACAGATTGGTCCTTTAAGTTATTTTGGTCACACATAAGTCCTTTAAGTTTGTAAACGTTTTCAATTTAGTCCTTCTGCCACATCATCATTTTGGTTAATAGAATGACTAAATTGAAAATGTTTACAAACTTAAAGGACTTATGTGTGACCAAAATAACTTAAAGGACTTATGCATGACCAAAATAACTTAAAGGACCAATCTATTACAAATTTCAAACTTAAATGACCCCTGGTGTATCTAAGCCTAAAAAATAGGGTTAATAGGTCTTTACCCCCTGTAATATAAGTCATTTTCGGTTTTCCCCCTGTAAAATATTTTTGTTTTAATTTACCCCCCTAATAGGCCAAACAAAAACGAAAAATTCTTGAAAAAAAAAATAAAATTGGTTTTTGATTTGGCTA
>Ga0228710_1008001_pt1 | contig 15355 bp, 10 predicted proteins | sample MedpolnodulmetaG_FD_177995 | JGI IMG/M metagenome (GOLD analysis project Ga0228710, IMG submission 177995) | Root nodule microbial communities from Medicago polymorpha collected in Santa Monica, California, United States - pink nodules | ecosystem: Host-associated > Plants > Roots > Nodule...
TATTACATGTCATTTTTTAAGTTTTAAAATGTTCGAGTTATTAGTTCAATACAATTTAATTTAGTTAAATACCTATACAAATATAATCATAAGATTGGGAGATCTAACCGAGCTATCTGATTTAATCCGGTTTAGTGTGGTTCAACCAATGATTATGTGGTTCAAGCATTAACTCAGCGACCCAGTACATTTGCTGAATCGATATCCGAGCCAAGTTTTAAAACTATGTTCAACATAACTTGACACCCTAAAATGTACTACTATAAATACTCATCAACTTCCAACAAACGTTGTAGTCACGGCCGCCAACCTAGAAACAAGTGTAATCGCCTCAGTTCATCAATTAGGGAAAAGCAGCGCCGCCATAAACCGTGATAAAGAAACTCCAGGTTTTCCTTCCGCCACGAGATGCGATTCCACCATTTCCGACTGTCCGTACAACAAGTAACGCAACAATGATCGATTTGGATTGCAGAAGTTCAGATCTACACTCCGTAGATTTACAGCATAGATCGTACATACATTCTCTTTTGCTTTTCTTTTTTCTCTTTATTCATCTCCTTTTGTTTTCTATTTTTAATGGATTAGAATCCTCCAATTTTTGTATTTGGTGCTTGGGTTTGGTTGATTTTGTTAGATTTAAATGTATTTTGGATGATAACTTTTAAAAAGTTGCGATTTTGATTCGAAACAAAATAACAAATTTGATCTCAATTTTATCAACCAAAAAAAAATCAATTTTGACCCTTAACTTTTTTTAAAATTTATTTATTTTTTAATAAATTTTTGGAGCATGGTGTCAAAGGGTGGAGGTGATTTTGGGATGCCAACTTAGTTGGATGTCTTGTCCCAGATGTTCTCCATTGTTTGTGATTCAACGAAAAAATGGTAAGTTCTTAAATTGATGGTTGAGATCAAAATATTGCATTTTGGTCAGATCTCAAATTGATGGCTGAGAGGATGGAGGTGACTTTTGGGTGCCAACTTAGTTGGATGTCTTGTCCTCTCTTGATGTTCTCCATTGTTTGTGATTCAGCGAAAAAATGGTAAGTTCTTAAATTGATGGTTGAGATTAAAATATTGCATTTTATTGGTTAGATCTCAAATTGATGGTAAAGATCCAAACATTGCATTTTCTCTTTTATGTTATGGGAGAGATAAACATAATATATATTGTGTTTATCTCGGATAACATAGAAAAAAGGTGAAAAATGAAATCCATTTTTATTTGTATCCATTTTCTTCTTTTCACGAGATTTCATTATAAAAATCAAATTGGCGAGACTTTGGTCATTTTCTCCTTTTTCAAGCCCAATTCAACACTTACTCCTTTAGGTTTTTTAGTTTGTGCCTCCATCTCACCCATGATGCTTTTTATTGCTATTCGTTGTTGCTCTATCCTGGTGATTGGACGTTCAATGTGTGGGTCCCCCACACCTTTGTTAGCACGTCGTCTTGGTGATTGTGAGTGGTGCCCTTATTATTGTTGGTTTCCCATTGGGGTAAAGAACTTGGACGTGTGATCCTTTGTTCTGGACGTTGAAATTGTGTTTTTGGTGACTTGGTTCGTCTTGAGATGGTTGAGTTCGAGTTCTAGTGACCACCATACCGATGGGATCTCAGGCATATGCAAGTTTTATTTGACGCTTTAGTGGAAGCCAATGTTCCTATATGATACACGTGCAATTACCTAAACCGCTGATTTCAATTTCAATCTTGGTGTTGCGATCTCTACGCCTTCCTGTACGCTCCTTCTCTAAATGGAGGGTGTACCTACAACTGTGCATGCTTGCTCCATTAAATGCAGGTCTTCTTGGTGCTTGATCCAACATTGGACTTCTTCGGCCCCATACCTTACAAGACCTCTTGAGACCTTGGCCTATTTTAACTGGTCTAAAAGTCTTGAAGTTTGAAAATTACATTTTTCTCGAGATGAATTTTTTTTCTAATGTGAGGTCTTTGTACTGAAATGGTCCCTCTTGCCCCACTTTATTGAACATTGTTTTATTCTATATGATTTTTGGTAGCAAAAGACTATTTTGATATTTTTGATAACTTGTACTTTGGAAAAAGATTTGTGTTATGTGTTAGCCCGAGCCACGAATTTCAATTTTTGTCATGTGTTTTGCCCCCTAATTTATCTTGTCTTTGTAATAGTTTTACAATTAAACATCGTAATATTGGAGTTTTCTTGTTCTATCCTTCATTTTTTAGCAAATCATACGCATCCTTGGAGTTGTTGATCTTATCTTTTTCTAATCTTTTGATTTATAATCTTAACAGCTTTGTTTTTTCACCATTTCTATATTTGCCTTCGTCTATTCCTTTTTCAAGCCCAACTCGAACACCATCTCTTCTAGGTTTTAGTCGGTGTCTCCATCTCATCCATGGTGTTTTTTGGATACTTATATTCGTTGTTGCACCATTTTGGTGATTGGGCGTTCAATGTGTGGGTCCCCCACACCTTTGCTAGCACGTTGTCTTGGTGATTGTGTGTGGTGATGCCTAGAACCCTTATCGTTGTTGGCTTGCCATTGGGGTGATGAACTCAGAGGTGTGATCCTCTGTTTTGGATGTTGGAATTGTGGTTTCGGTTGACTTGGTTTGTCTTGAGATGGCTTGGTGTGAGTTCATCTTTTGGTGACCGCTAGGGTAGAGCAACGTGCGGGTTCAGACGGATTCGAGCCTGACCTCAATTCCGCCCATACAGATATTCGGTTCAGTCAAGTGCGGGTTGTGTCGGATGGCAGTTTAACCGTCGGATAAACACGGGTCGCATAAAGAGAAGAGGATAGAGTAGAAATGAAAAGACTGTAATACCCCTGAGCTAATTTTAATATTACTGTCATGCCATTCAGCAACTATCCCTTTCTCTTTCTGAAACGCGTACATCTTCTTCTGGTGATTGAGGGGCCAGCTGACTCTCCGCCACCATCACTGCTCGCGCACTTCACTCATCTTCTCTACGTATCCATGTCTCCGTCTCTGTCCGTTACTACAGAGCCATAAACCCTAACTGTAAGTTATATTTTCAATCTTCTCGTTAGATTTTCCTTTTTCCCTTAAGTTTCTGAATCATACTGTGTTGTTATCGTTGTTTGGTGATGAATTTGAGTGAGTTTTTGATTTGGTTTCACCTTCAATTTCTCCATAACCCTTTTGAAATAACCAAACCTGTTTTCCTCTGATTGAAACTATGTTGATTGAAGGAATATGACAAAAATGCAGGTCTATACATACATGAGGGAGAAACTATGGTTGTTTGATTATGTGATAATCTATGAAGCACGGATACTCCTCGGGTTAGGCGTGTCGGACATGTGTCGTGTCCGACACCGACACGACACCAACACTTGTAATTACACTGAATTATGTGATTTTTTCAAATTATTAGATGTGTCGACGTGTCAGTGTCCGTATCCGTGCTTTATAGGTGATAATTGATAAAAAAAAAAATATTATTGATTCAATTAAAGAGAAGGCTTCTCGATAAAAATCGATGAGAATAACATTTTGTAAATTTTGTAGGATTCGTATATTTTCTTTTCTCATAGTTTGTTCATCAGAGCATTGATTTTATTGTTCAGCACTATGAAGAGGCTTAGTACATTAGTAACATAATGAGAAGTGTCTTAATTACTCATCACTGTTGCTGAAATTGATTTTTCTAATAAAAATTCATTATCATCTCCATTTGAGATTATTTTCTCAATTACTTCTCATTGTTATTGAAGAGTCTCATTCATCATTTTGGCAGCCATCCCAAACTTTTTGGTCTGGCTCCGCCACTGCCCGCACGCTCCTTCTCTAAATGGAGGGTGTACCTACTAAGACAATCCAATGTTAAAGTAAGGTAGGGTGTAACACGGATCTATAAATAAATGTTGGGGTAGCTTAGTTAGCTCAGAAATTGTAACACGGATCTATAAATAGATCCTAACCATTGTAATCAATTTAGTTGTAAAAAGGTACGCCAAATCTTTAATGGTATCGGTGAATTCATAGCTCGTTCTTGAGGCCTTTGGCGAAACAATGCTTCCTTCACCGTCTCTTCTCATTAGCTCGAGTTCCTCATTCAACATAAGGTAGAACGTTGTTTCTCTCCCGAGGCTCCTCTTGATCGTTTTTGCAAACAAACACTTGTTTATGCGACGATGAATCTCATTTTATTCTCCACGGCGCCAAATTCCACTTTTGTATCCACTCCTCCAGCTCCTCCTACCTTCGGTAACTCTTGACAACTCTTCCTACCACACTGAAGGCAGCCGTGGTAGCTCTGTTTAGTGCCAAGAGTGTCACTAATACGATCATGATGCCCTGATTTGCTATCATCGCTTCATGGAGGATTATACTCCTTCATTACCTCTCAATGATGCATCCGTGTACCTTCACTTAACCCTTTCATGGTCTTCTTAGAGCTTAATTTCCACCCATCAGGGTTGCTCCATGTCCCCACCTGCAATGCTGCCTTTTCCAACCTCCCTTTCTAATGCCACCTCTATTCCATCACATCCTTATACCAATTATGGGATGCTTCCTTTGGGACCAATGTATATGGCATTAATAGGCTTCCCATCTCTTCTCTCAATTTTGAGGTAACTTATGCAAACCTCTCGGTCAATCCCCGGACTATCACTTTCTCAAGGCATTTGGTTGCACCTTCCCTTTACTATGGCCATATAACAGGCACAAACTTCAACTCAGACCCTAGGATTGTCTATTATTGGGTTGTTCCAACTGGGGATATAGGTGCCTTGCCTCAGATGGTTGTATCTATATCTCCAAGGATGTCATCTTTAACGAACACAGATTCCTTTATCCCAATTTATTTAGCTCCTCCTGTCAATAGAAAATCACCCCTGTTCTCTCCTTATACTCTACATCTATAACACTTATCCCTCAGTCATCTAATCATGCCTTTCCTCAGCCTTACACACCCTCTACTACCGGTTCCTTCCACTCTATTGCAGTCCAGCTTTAGTGTGCTGATGTAATGACCAAACCCCTCTATCCGGTTCATAAAATTTTAGGGGGGTATATTTGATCAGGTTTCTTATTGATGAAAGTTACAGCTTACAAGGAATGTGAAGAGTTGAAACAACATAGAAGAGAAGCTACTGGAAAATGAAAGCTATGCTTCATGGCATTTGATGAGAGGCCTGCCTTGTTAAAATTAATCCTATAGTTCTTAATATTATTTTCTAAGTTTAAAACGGAAAACTGTTGGCATTACATCTATTCCTCTCTTGATGCCTTAGTGTGTGTGTGATGTGTGTGTGTGTGCGCATCCCACACTTAGTTAAGGTGTCATAGCTTTCTTATCATGTGAATTTTCACCACAAGTGTGCCTTTTTATTTTTGGGTAATGCTAAAGATTGCCCTTAGGGCACTTGTTAAAGAAATTAAAATAGAAATATTCTCTTGGGAAATGGTGAGGAAGCGAATATTCAAAAATTTGAATGTTTAAAAGTTGTTTTCAATGTTAATAAATTTCTACTTTTTGCTTTCTTAAGAAATGCCATAAGGGCACTTTTTAGCAAGACCCTTTACTGTCAATTTATAATTTTACTTGCCAAGAAAAAAAATGATTATCATTATTAGTGATAACTGACCGTAATCGGCGTTGGTCCAGACCTGAGGTGGCTGGCTGTTGTTCAGAATAGAAAATAGTTTTACAGGAGATGATAATTTGTGAACATTTCTTGTAACAATTATTTATGTAAACTTTTCTTTTCTCTATCTATAAACTTTTCTTTCCTGTATCTAAATTTAGTTTAGTTTCCTCTCATGTGTGTTTGAAGCGTTTTCATCATCCAATATTTATTTATATCTATTGATTTTAAGTTTATTTTTTGTGTTCAATGCAGATACTGTTTGCTGTGCTTCAAAATTTGCTATGTCAAAAGCCTCTGAGAGATTGGTTCCTTTGGATAAATATGAAGGAGTTGGGCCAGATTTCTTTGGCTATTATTTGTCTGAAGTAGTAAATCTATTGTCACGAGATGAGGATGTTTTGCCAGTTTCTACCCAATTATCTGAGCTACCACATAATAAATGTGGCGAGGGAGGAAAGAATCTTGATAATCACAGTTATAATTTTACCGGTCCATTGTATAGTGATGGTGTTGGAGCTATGCTATCGGACTTCGAAAAGGACAGACTAAAATCACTGCTCAGACAGAGTGCATTTACTCTTTCATCAGAAGTTGCTGAGGTATGTCATGCATCTTGGTCCTGTTTGGTTGTTGCTAAATGTTGGATCTGTCAACATAGTTGGTAACTACATTTGTCATTTGTGAAATAGGAATCATGGGGGTATAGCCTTTGTACCCTTCAACAATGTGAAAAATTATTACTGATATGTACTTCCTATTAATTTTGTTTCTGTCTTCTATTTCCCATCAAATCATTTATTAAGCTCGAACTTTCACAAGATATAGAATTGTTATAAGAAAATTGCATTATATTGATCAACAAGCTTACAATACTTGGCTACCGATTCCCCTCCCTGACTTTAGTTCCTTCACCTTGAAAACCAAAAAAATTACATGCCATTGATGGAGAATTGAATCATGTAACTACATATATGACTCATAATGCCATTGATGGAGAATATTTGAGCCTTGGTATGAATATTTGATTTCTAATATAAATCAATCATAATGCCTTCTTTATTTAAAATTTATGCCTGTGCTTAGGTGCTTCAATCGGCACACGACATACTTTGCTGTCTTGAGGGGTTAATTTATGGAATTTAGACATGTTGTTGACTGTAAACACAAAATCAGGTGGTGGACCCTGTTTTTGCTATGTACGATTTGCAATCTGGGATAAGAAGTAAAACACATTCGTTGAATCTTACAACTATAACATCTGATGATGTACTGCAAATTCCATGTAAAAAGCAAAAGGTGTCTTCACAATCTCCTTCAGCAAGGCCTGGATTTCTTGCAGAAACTAGTGATGCCAATCCCCAAAGCAGTATGGAGGTATATTCTTTATCAAAGGATTTGATCTGATTTTATACCCCTCCCCTAAAATTGTAATTAAATCTTTACTGATTTAGTATTTTGTTAATATATATGTAGTCAATGATTGAGGGAGCCAAAATCAAGTAAGGAGAAGTTTTTCTCCCTTCCATAAAAATGAAAATTGAACTGAACACAAGATCTAAGATAATCCTTCCTGTGCGCTCCTTTTCCCTCTAATCAAACACTACATCTACCCAAAAAAAAAATGAATGAATGAACATACAAGAAAAGATAATGATGAGGAGTAGTGAATTAGGGATAAGCTTAACAAATAAGTTAGCCTATAGAATGGCACCTGCAGCAAAAAATTAGCTGAAAAACACGGAGCTGTTAAGTTACAGTTGAGTTGCTGCTTGTATACATGCTCTTCTAAAATGGCATTGATAATCTTTTCTTGAAATGATTTGATACTCAAATTGGTATTTGTACTGCTACCCCAATACTTCTAACTGACTTTGTTCAGTTAGTTACAAGTAACTCCGATTAGGCAAACTACCTCTAGTTAACTAGGTAACTGAGGGTGCGTTTGTTTCAGCTTTAAAAAAAAAAATAGATTTTGAGTTATAAGAATCTAGAGATTTTTAAAAAAAATCTAAAGCTATTTCTGTTTGTTACTATCATAAAAATCATTTTTTGAAGATTTGAAGCTCTTAAACTTGAGTTCCTTGTATTAAGAAAAAAATAGATTTTGGAAAAGCTACATGAAATAGCTTTTCATTTTGAGGCTAAAAATGATTTTTTTAACAAAATGGATTTTTTAAAAATCGAAAACAAACACTACAAAAATAAAAAAAGTGATTTTTTCGTTAAAAAAATGGTCAAAAAAATCCAAAACAAATGGGCGCTGAATAACATATTTGGAATCTGTTAAAATCTGTTATTCAGTTTCAGTGTAGTTGCTGCATGGTATACTGCAGTGCAGAATGTACTGGTATTCTATTAGAAATCACCTAGGTGTTGATTTGCTTTTGTCAGAAATGTTTTGGAGGCATGGTGGGATACACCACAATGGTGTAGCTTGAGAAGAAGTGGAAGAAATTTAGAGGGTGGCATATTCTAACCACCACTCAACTGTCACTTAATAACAACTACTAACAGCTTATAGAACCTTCTAGTATAAGCTACTAGAAGATACATGAGCTTGGGCAAACTAAAACTGAAAGCATTTACTGCAAGATATCAAATACAACAAAAATGTAGAACAAGTAAACTTAACTAATATCAACACTCTGACACGTAAAAAATATCTCATAAGAAATAAAATACTGGTAGGAGATATTTAGAAGTATGGTTGTGTTTCTAATGTATGCAAGTTACAATATGCGTGTAAATGTGCTTAGAATGGCAACAAAATGATTTTCATTCTTCATCCCTTTGTTATTTTTAGGTGACGAATGATATTCAGTTCCTTTTGCAGAATGATAGTGTGGAAGTCGAGGAGATGGTGAAGAAATATTCTGAAGAACTCACTGGAACAGTAATTTTCTTAATCTTCTACGTTCAAAGCTATAATTATAATTTTTATATATCAAATTGTGTATCTAAGTGGTGTTTTGTGCTGTCTATTAGCTAGGGTATATGGAACAACGACTTGAGTTGCTTCTTGATGCAGTGATGTCAAAGTGCAGGTATATTGTGATAATTTTATGTGGATATAGGCTATAGAGGAAGTAATCAATTGTTTCATTAAAGCGATACATATGGAATAGTGTTAGTTACAAGGATCATTGCTCCCCCCTTGAATATGAGATCTTGAAATTAGGCAACATCAATTGTTTATGTTAGGATATCTGCTAAATAATCCCCAACTGCAATAGTTGTCAAATCGGTGTTTTTCGGCAGTGGTCAATGACCAAAACCGCCTGGCTCAGATGACACAATCAAGTCCGGTGGTTTTGGTGGTTGTCATGTGTGAGAACCAAACCTCCATGGCCTAAAAAGAGTTCATAGCCTACGTTAATTGTCTTTCAAGTATATTGTAATCTAGGAGTTTCTTGCATTAGTTTAACATTCTGAGTTTCTGACACCTATTTACAGGTCAATGACTCTTGTTGAGAAACAAGAGCTACAGAGATTAATTCAGAAGCTACCTGCTGGAAATCTTGACCGCGTGGTGGAGATAATCTGTCGAAGTAGGCCAATAGAAGAACGAAATTGTGACAAAATATTTGTTGATTTGGAAAAAGAGGTAACACTCTAATTAAGGATATGGTTCTGAACTTCGATTAGCATTTTTAAATTTGTTGTCTAATTTGATACTCCCTCCATCCCATATTATAATTTGTTAATATGAGAGTAAAGAGTAATTTAGGTAAGCATACAATATTTTTTTTATTTTAAATCTACGATATTGATTGTATTTTTTTAATTCGTAAGAAAAAAAAGTCCTGAACACTTAGAAAGGAGGGAGTATATAGGGGCAAAAAATTTCCGCATTATAAACTTGATCAACATTATAAGATATGATGCTGATTTTCTGCAGGATAATGCTACACTCTGGAGACTCTATTACTATGTTGAAGCTGTTGAGAAAGCCAAAAGTCTTGCTTGTAGGGGTAAAGCTTAGTTTCATTGGCAGTCATTAAGTGCCTGAAAAAAGCTTCGACAATATTTCTAGTTCGTCCAATCCGAAACCATCAATAGATTTATCTCATCTTCCTGACTGAAAGCGTTGCAGATTCTAAAAGTGATGACCTGTACATGTTGTGAAAGCTAGAACTACCAATACATACTGTGATAACAGAGGCTACTGATACAATGAAGTATCTACTTGGTCGGCGAGGACTACACCCCCACAGAAAACCCCTACGGAATTGTAAATTTTGAGAAATTAGTCTCAGTGTATCGCCTTAAATTGTAGGATTAAGATTTTAAATCATACATAATTGTATGATGTATTGACTTCAAAACTCCAGTTATTTTTTTTAGAAAGTTCATAGTAGTTAGATATACATTTTCTATATACTGTTTTTCTTTTCAAAACATTTTTCTAAAAGCTTCAAAATCTCCAACGGTGGTTGATTCATTTGGCAATGAAATTTTGTTTTTCTAAAGCAATGTTGTGTTTAAGATTTATGGATAAAAAAAACTAGGCATTAAAGTTTTGTCCTTGTGTAAATTTATCTAGTTCAAACAAAGAACAAAACTATACTTACCTCCTGGCCAAACTTCGGATTACCAGACCCCTTTTCTCTTGGGAGCCGGAGGGTTAACACCCAAAAAAAAAAAGAACAAGCTAATTAAGTTATAGTAGGCAAATGGTGAAACAAACAGCCAGAGAGTATAATTGAGTCACACAATTAGCTTTGAAGAGAATGAAAAATGAATGATTGTTAACCAGATGTCCATTTCTATTGCCATTTTTAATAAAAGTGTTGTGAACATAATTTCATCCTCAAGTGACATAATAACGTATCACATTTTTAACCCAATTTAATCATCATGTATTGGTTTAAAATTCCTATAAGCAATAACTGCATAAAAGGGATCTGACGCTGAAAACAATCCAAAGAGCTTCATGACTGTGCTTAGTAGTGGTGACTTGTCATCAATGGTAGTTGGAAGTTTTCTAACCACCTCTGCCTCTGTGAAACCTTCCACTGATTGGAAGTACTGAACCACAAGTTGAACCCTACTATAAGTAGTCCCTTCTCTCCATGCACTTATGGCTTTCTCATAAAACATTCTGTTGCTAAAACTCACTATGAACACCCCTCCTGGTTTTAGCAACCTAAACACCTCTGCAAATACCTGTGAATTATCTTTATTAGTAATATTAATAAACTCATAAATTCTTGTGGAAGTTTCAAAGTAAATTAATAACAGTTCTAAAAAATTATTTCCAGCCGCAATCAAGACCGCGGCATCACAATCATTTCATGTATTTGCGACAGCAGAACTGTGGTTGAGGCCACATGAGACACATTTGATCAGACTAAATTGTCATTTTTGTTCATATTTATGTGTGATGCGATGTTATTACAATCAAAATATATTGAAATTTCAAAAACATCCATTAGTGTGTCTTTTGCTAGTAATATCATGGACTAAATTGACTAACGGAAGACATGTTTGTGGACCAAACTGACTAATGAAAAACACGCCAAAAAGAAAGATCCCGAGATATTTTTATAATTTTGAAAATTCATTGAAACATTGCAAGACCGACTATTTCCTCCTTCGATTAACTGTTTGAAATTTCTCTCTAGTTTTGGTAACCTACCAAAACCAAAAAGAAAGTAAGGTTGAGATTTGAGATTGACAATAGATAAGGTTTGGAAAATTATATGAGGTCATGGAATATATCTGACCTTCTCTGGTTGTTGGAGATACTGCACACTAACAGTGCACAAAACTGCATCAAAAGTGCAACTCTCAAATTCAAACTGTTGATCTTTGTTAAGATCCTTTATGACAAAGTAATCCAACCTTGGATTCTTTGCAAGTTCTTGTGCATTCATCCCATGCCCTACCACTCTTTTGTATTTTACATCATTTGGTAAATGACTAACCCAAGAACTCATGAGATCAAGAATCTCCATGTCAGGTCTCAACCTTTCTCTGTAAAGATTTGTTAGTGTTGAAATGAATCCATCATCAACATGAGTCACAAGGCGTGGATATGCATAAAACTCTTTATCTTGGATAAGGTTCAATTTGGTTCTACCTTCTTGTGTAAGAACAAAACGTTTAATTTTGCCAACTGAAGATTGTTGATTGGTTTGGCTATTTTCATTTAATGTGCAAACTATTTTGGTTGGAGTTTTGATATGAGGTGTGTAGATGGCATGTAGATTGGTTTGCATTGTTGGAGTTTGGAGTAGCTATTTGGATGAAAAGTAGATATGATTCATATGAATGAACTAAAATTTATCAAATTAAAAATCTAATGTTGTATACCATTTGCATTATTGGGGGATAAGCAATCAATGGTTGTGAGAGCTTAGAGAGGTTTAGTAGTTTTTGTAGCTAAAATGAAATTAAAGGCATATTTTGGTTCGGCCAATATGGCAAAATATGTATGCCTTTAAATTAATAAAGAGTTATATACAATTATTTTGCGACATTTTTTAAAACAACCTTCTTCTTCTCTCTCTTTATTGGTTAAAAACAATATAGAGAGAAATAAAATAAAATGAGTATGAGAGAGAAAATTATTCAAAAGTTGTTGACAATGTTTGTACAAATATCATTTTTTTTTATTTTTGATTTCATTCATTGATAGCTAAAGAGTTAATGATTACATCATATTTAAAAAAGACTTTAATTACAGTTTGGGTCCTCTAAGTATCACAATCTTGCGATTTTGGCCTCCTATAAAAAACAATAACAAATCAACCCCTTAAGTTTACCTCTTTTTTCACTTTTAACTGACAGGCCAATTTTGACCAAGTCAATGCATACGTGGCACCCACATCACTTTTATTAAGGCCCCTTATTTAATATTGTGTGTTTATTTTATTAAGGGCCTATTTTTATTACGAGAGCCGGGTCACCAATTTTATAGGGACGACCCTGATACCAATGATACGGGACAACTAAGCTTATTGGCTTCTTTGTAAAACGTATGCACAAGCTCGGGGCTTATACACAATTTACGGCAAAACTGTTCAACAAAGCCATGACCAACTTAAACCAAGATCACATTAAAAAATGGTCAGAATGCACGAGACCAATGTTGTCAAATAGAGGCTATAGCGTCACTACAAGTGCGCAGAGCTATGTCGTAGCAAAATTTGAACAAACCACTATTGCCAAATACCGCCTATAGCAGTGCTATATAGCACTGCAGCGTAGCGGGATTTGAACAAGCCGCTATTTATTTTCTTGACCCATGATTCACAACATTGTATCAAACACAATAACAATAAAAATATAGGTATATTTTATACATACAACATGAGATGCCGAAGGAACTTGCTGCTTTGAACTTGCCATTACAATCGTCCAAAAAACTGTAAAGAGAGAGTGGTGAAAGGAGCGAGTAGAGAGGGATGGAGCGAGAGGGTGTTGTTCCATGGTTCCTCTTGGAAGAAGGGGTTTGAGAATCTTGTAGAAAAAGATGTGAGTAAGAGAGAGACAAAATATGAATAGAAACCTCTTTGAAATTTGTTGTAGACACATGTGTTAAGGCTGAAAAACACCACAAAAGACTGAAATGCCCCAACGGTAGTTAATTGCAGCGGGATCCATCTGCAGTTAACTACCGATGCGATCTTGATACAAATTCAGGCAGAAGCTCTCTCATCCATTGTTATTCAAAATCTCTCAAAATTTCTCAAATCTCTCTAAAAATCCCAACCAAATTTATTCAACAAAATCACAATTAAGTAATCATAGTGCTATTAACATACATTTTAGTTGTTATAAATGTTTTTTTTTTTATAATTTTAGTTTTATGTTGATGTAAATTTTGTTGTTTTTTTTTAATTTTAGTTTTTGAGTAGATTTACATATTATGATTCATTTTTAGAGCAGATGTAAGTTGATTAATTTTTGTTAAAATGCTTGCATGATGTTTATGTTATAGTTATGATTTTTAGGGTTGTTTTAAATTTTGGTATTTTCTATTTTTTTTAATTTTAGTTTTTGAGTAGATTTACAAGTAAGAGTATATGATTCATTTTAAGAGTAGATATAAGTTGATTAATTTTGTTAAATTTTATGCATTTTTATGTTTTAGTTATGATTTTTAGGGTTTATGTATAATTTGCACCCCAAGTGTTTGATGAAATATTTGAATGAGTTTTTCATTAATTGTTTAATTTCTTATGGTGTAGATTTGAAATAATGGACCGTCATTTGTTCAAAGCTCAAGTACGTTCCAACGGTGGAACCCATCATTCGCTCAAGGTTCGGGTCGATATCATGCTAAAGGATCTCAAGGATCAACTCAACGAAATCAATCAAGAACTCAACCCCGGAGACAAAAGGAGGGTGGAGGACCTTCAGTATGCACGTCCTAGATATTTGCAGGGCTAAAAGATAATGCTGACGGACGATGAATGCGTGAAGACCATATTCTCCAGACATTCTCGGGAACTTTAGGGTGAATGTAATGTTGATGAAATTAAAACTAAATAAAATTATTATTTTTTAATTGATTTTGTGTATTTGTGCAACTTTAAACGAATTTATTCAATATGCAACTTTAATCGAAATTATTCAATATGCGAAAATCGATATTATTCAATACACGACTTTATTCAAAGTACCAAAATGCGCGACATATAAATAAAACGTAAAAAAGATCCAAAACAATTAGACATTACAAGACATTACATTCAATCATCTTCCTCGTCACAAGTCAATTGGGTTGTCCTCGACAGTCCCTAGGGCACCTGCTTTTGGTTGAGGACGGAAATAACATGTCCTTCCGCTCCTCCTCAGCCTGGACTGGTTGTCCACTGGCACCTTTGAATCGGTTTTTTTAACATAACTATCACATTCAATAAATGTTTTTAAAATCCTTACATTTTTCCTCCGTTAGCACAAATAGTCCCTGCTATCAAATAATTAACGAGAAGCTGACATGACAGCTAGTGGACCCCATTTTTTTTAAGGGTTATATGTTTTTGGTCCTTATATTTTGCGTGACTTTGAAGAATAGTTCTTGCATTTCAATAAATGTTTTTAAAATCCCTACATTTTTCCACCGTTAACAAAATTCGTCCCTATCGTCTATTTTCACTGACTAGACAAACAGAAAATGCCACATAGATGCCACCAAGGACATTTTAGTAATTTCTAATAAAGTGCATGGGCCTAATTCACCTTTACCCAAAACTTTACTCACAAAAATTCCAACTTTAACTCCGATCTGGTCCGTCATTGTCACTTGCAGTTTGAATGGTTCCCTGACAGCGTGAGGGAGAAGAGGATGTCGCTGGCAGTGATAAGAGAGAGAGAACATATCTGAGCAAATTGATGGTGGAGAGGACGGTGGTGGTTGAGGATGAGTGTGTGAGGCTGATGGTGGTTGGGGAGAAATAGAGAAAACGCAGAGAGAGGATGAAGATGAGAGAGAAGGTTCAGCTGAAAAATCAATTATGCCCCAGCACTTTATTGGAAATTACTAGAATGTCCTTGGTGGCATCTATGTGGCATGTTCTGTTTGTCCGGTCAGCGAAAATGGACGACAGGGACCAATTTTGTTAACGGTGGAAAAATGTAGGGATTTTCAAAACATGTATTGAAATGTAAGGACTATTCCTCAAAGTCACACAAAATCTAAGAACCAAAAACATATTCAACCCTTAAAAAAATGGGATCCACTAGCTGCCACGTCAGCTTCCCGTTAATTATTTGACAGCAGGGACTATTTG
>Ga0228710_1008002_pt1 | contig 15355 bp, 12 predicted proteins | sample MedpolnodulmetaG_FD_177995 | JGI IMG/M metagenome (GOLD analysis project Ga0228710, IMG submission 177995) | Root nodule microbial communities from Medicago polymorpha collected in Santa Monica, California, United States - pink nodules | ecosystem: Host-associated > Plants > Roots > Nodule...
AGCATGTGGTTGAATTTCTTCGATCGGATTCATCAGATTGAGTCAACACGTCCTACTTTCTGTTATTATCCACGTTGAACTTGAAGGTACTTGCACACAATGTCTGAATCACACACAACCGACAATCAGATTCGATCCAAAATTTTCCGACCGTTGGATGTCACCTAATTGAACTTATTGAAAAGCATGTGGTTGAATTTCTTCGATCGGATTCATCAGATTGAGTCAACACGTCCTACTTTCTGTTCTTATCCATGTTCAACTTGAAGGTACCTACACATAACGTCTGAATGACACACAAACGGTAATCGAATTCGATCCAAACTTTTCTGACCGTTGGATGTCACAGAATTGAACTTATTGAAAAGCATGTGGTTAATATCTTCGATCGGATTCATCAGATTGAGTCAACACGTCCTACATTTTGTTCTTATCCACGTTCAACTTGAAGGTACCTACACACAACGTATGAATCACACACAACCGACAATCGGATTCGATCCAAACTTTTCCGACCGTTGGATGTCACCTAATTGAACTTATTGAAAAGCATGTGGTTGAATTTCTTCGATCGGATTCATCAGATTGAGTCAACACGTCCTACTTTCTATTCTTATCCATGTTCAACTTGAAGGTACCTACACACAACGTCTGTCAAACTCAATATTATTATTAGAAACTTATACATCGATTACGGATCTATATACAATATGATTTAATAGGTACTTCTATTGTGGTTGTTCTGGAATTTTTTTTTGGCTGATTCAAGGGGTATATTTAACTGTTTAATCGATATATTTTATATATGAAATTATGTATACAGATTATTGATGCAATAGTTTTTATAAATTATAAATCATAACTAACTTTTTTTTAATATGTGCACGTTTACATTTCTAAATATAACCCTATATTAAAGGTGTTCCATTGTTGGATAATTAAAATTAATTCTTCAGAAAAAAATATTTCTTCAAAAACATCTTTTTTTTTAAAAACATGTCTCATCAAATAAATGAATGGCGAGTGTGTTTGGTATTCCTTCGACGATGAAGTGTTAATAGCCACCTGCCTCGTTTTAATCTTACAAGCAATTTTAGTCTACATTGCTAAATTATATTCAAGTGTCTTAAAGTTAACAGACCAAACCATACCCTGATTAAAAATACAATAATATTTATATTTAAACTCTCATTCTTCTTCAACACACAATTGTATCTCTCCTATTTAACACTGCATCTCCATATCTCCATTGCTCAACACTTTACTCCTCTTCTTTGTTCATCAGAAACCTCCCCACAGATCCAACCAAAATGCCTTCATCCAGTTTCAGCTCAACTTTCGGACACTCCTGTCGTTTGCAGTACCCGAAACTTAAATGCAAGTGTCAAAGGCTTGCTGAGATTAAGATTGCAAACACTGCAAACAATCCACTGAAGCTTTTCTACGCCTGCAAGGATGCTACTTGTGGGTTTGTAGACTGGGCCCATCCCATAGATTGTGGTTGCAATGAAACAAACCATGCCAAAGTTGTTAATGTCGACGTCGAGGGTGATGTCGCTTCTAATGACCCCTACGAAGATAGAATCTTCAAGGTTGAGAACGATATCAAGAAAATCATGTTTGATGTCGGTCAGATTAACAGTAACGTCAAGCTTTCAAAGTTCATGTACACCACAACAATGATTATGGTTTTTGTTGTCTTCTTTTTAGTTCTAGTTAAGTGAAGTTATGTAAGGGTTTATGTTATCACGCCACTGTCGTCTTGGCTATTGTCTTTGTGTTTTCTGATTGTGCTACTGGGTATTATGTTTGTCTTATGTTTTTGTACTTCTATTTTTTTGTTTTTTCCCCGTTGTTCGTTTTTTCTAATTTCAACTACAATGTAAGATCTATGGTGTTTGTGAAATATTATGGTCAATGTTTGAATTTATGCATAAATCTGGTATCTCTTTTTCTGATCTTGTAGAGGTTCCTAAATTTTTTATTAGGAACAACAACGATTTGAATTATAAACAGTATCATTTTAATAAGCTTAAATCCAAACATTCAATAAATCTGTAGATTGAAGAAGTTATGTACAATAGATTTTTTTAAAAAAAAACCATACATCATATATGCCCTAAAATAAGTAAAATTAAAATAATTGATCTAATTTTCCCCTCCACAATCGATTGATATTAACATTTTCTACATTTATTTTGCACTCACATATTAAGAACCGTGACATGATTAAACAGTCTTAATACAATTCTGGCTTTAGCATCCCATGAAACCTGCTTCTGGACTATTAAGAAATAAAATGCAGACAATATGAATTCGAATTTCATCAACATCCGTTACAGGACTTGCCTCGTTTGGTTCCATAACACTTGAAAAAAGGACCGCTTCTATTCTACCATCACGTTTTGCTCGGTCTAAACTGAACTTCGATAAATGCCTATGCGTGACTTAACTCACGCTACGTAAGTTAAGTAACGCATATGCATTTTCTGAAGTTCAGTTTGGACCGAGCAAAAGGTGACGGGAGAATAGCAATTATCATAAATTGGACCTTTGAATTTGAAATGTATAGCCCAATTCACATGTCAACCTTACATAACCAACTGACCCGGCCCATCATTAAGCATGGAGGTCACTGAAAATAAACACAAATAATGGGTGCTCTCGTAAATTTGAATTTGAATTAGTATAGTTGACGTGCCAAATGTTAAAAAAAGTACCACAAACTGTTGAATCAGGTTTAAACAAGTTATGGGTAAACCATCTTGACCATCAAATATTTTAATCTTATATCACGCAGTTATAAACTCATTTGCACAATGAGAGACCCATATTGGCCGCTCACGCTAGCCGGAGCCTAGATTGAGGTTGGTAATAACTCTTTCAAACATGCATAGTTAAAAAAAAAAAAAATCTTCGAAATATCAGAGATTGATAAAGTTTTGGGAAAATATACAAATGCTTACACTTCATTTAACAATAAAAGATGTGTTAGAGTGTTGAAAAGAGTATTTTTAGCACTCATCTAACGTAATTGCATATTTCTTAAAAAAAAGATACATTGTTACTATGAACCACAGTCAACTGGACTTACTGTTGAGCTCGTTCAATACTTAAGTTGAATTTAATTTGTGTATAGTTTTACTCACTCGGCTCATAAGCTAGCTTGATTTTTATACACACACTACGAGAAAGACGGGCACACCCTCTTTTCTATTTCGTTTAAGTAACACTGTTTTGGCATAATCAATAGCATAGTAATCAACTAATTAACGAGCTTCAGTTCTGGAGAAAAATTAATATTTATATCTAGGTCTGAACCAATCGCAACTTTTAATTCATTCTAGATTAAGATTTATTTTGAGAAATTTGCTATTTTATTTCTTCTTCACTGGATAAACCGTACACAGTTCTACTTCTAACGTTCGAATGGCTGAATTAGTTCAACAATATTTTAAAAGATTTTCCAATATACTAAACTGGTTTCCTGCGGAAAAGATGTTAAAAGATTAGCCACAAAGGTATTACCTGGGAACCTTAATCCTTGGCAAATTCCACAGGAAACATGTTTCCTGCGGAAAATCCAGTGTATTCCGCCGAAATTTCCGCAGGAAATTCGAGAGATTCTAGAAGTAACTATACACAGTTATACTTTTAATAAAGAGAAATGCTATATCTCTAGAAAAATAACATCAAGAATTCTTCAAGAATAAAGAGCAACCAATCATAATGCACTATTTGCCACAATTCAAGGAGGCGTGGCTGAAAAATAGGAAGTGAACAAATAAATCATGCAATTAAAACTTGCTAGCTGTGTCTTGAAAAATTCTTGATGCTATTTTTCTAGAGAAATAACATTTTCCTTTAATAAATATTGTTTTTACAGTAGAACTTTCCTAAATATGTGTTGTGTTTAATTTGAAGATACAAAAGATTTTCTAAAACTTCTTTCTGGCTGTCCCATATTGGAGAATTTAATTACCGAACATCTTGAAACAACAGTTGCTCTTAGAACATAAGGGTGCTATAACTAATAACACCAACATACTTTTCCAGAAAATGAATTGCACCAGGATATTGCATAAGATTATTAAAAAACCCATTCATCAACTTGTGCATTATTGTGAATCGACTTAACCTTAGAAATAGATATAGGTCTACCAGGGTTATTATTCATGATACGACCAACGATGTGTGAAATTTAGGGTTAGTATATCACCGTTATAGATAAAATCATAGCAAGGTTGTTTAATGAAAAATTTAGGTTCGTAAGGTGGGATTGGTGGTGAAGGTTGTGCATAAAGGGTTTGTTGTGCATTTATACGATGTAGTTGTTGAGGTTTGTAGTTTGATTTCTATGTCTACTGCAAATATTAGGAAGAAAAAAAACATGATTGGTGAGAGTACGTTAAGAAAGATTGATGTCTTGCTTCGACGTGAGAGTAATATGTTTTCTTAAGGAGAGCTTTGTATTGTTGCGTTAGCAGGGAGAAAGTGTTTGTCATGTATGTGATTATTCTTCTTTCTTTTCCCTCTCTGGTGTGTATGTGTATGGGTCAATGTTGTTGTGTAAAAGAGAGTGTAACATATATAAAGAGTGGTAAGGGAAACTCTGAAATAGCTAAAAGTAAATAACTTATTCATTTACTTCTAGAAACTATTGCTTTCTTTGTATCTTTCCTTGGCATAACCATAATAACGATGAATCAGTAATTTCTAAATTTCCATTGTCACTCTCTAGAGAATGAACAGAAAGAAGAAAAAACGCAAACAAGACAAGAACTCTTACCTTGCTATCACAATAATACACAACTCTCTTAAAGAAAAACATATTACTCTCATGTCGCAGCAGACATCAATCTTTCTTCATGTACTCTCATCAATCGCATTTTTTTCCTAATATTCGTCATAGACTAAGCAATCAAACTTTAAATCTCAACAACTACGTTGTATAAATCCACAACAAACCCTTCTGGACAACTCGGGAACATAAATTTCACCAAACAACCTTGCTACGATTTTATTTGAAGCGGTGATACTAACCCTATGTTTCACACCATCGTCAGTCATATCATGAATAATAACCCAGGTAGACATGTATCTAATTCTCAGGTTAAATCATTTCACAATAAATCACAAGTTAATGAGTGGAATTTTAATAATCTTATGCAATTTTCTGGTGCAATTAATTTCGTTAAAGAACTAAGTGATTGAATGGGTGTGGATTACTCTTTTGAGTGCACTGGATGTATTAGTTGAAGTCACAATAATTGGTAAGTTCAACTTCCTCAAACAATTTAGCTGTTTGATTTTACTAATCACAAAGTTCATGTGCATGATATGTTTCATCTTACGATATTAGTTCATTACCTTTTTAACAACATTTACAATTTTTTATTTCATGTGGGGTGGCTCGAATAAAATTTGGTTATATATTTTTCTTTGGAATTGTGGTTGAGAGAAGATGGAAGCTATATCTTGATAGAAAGCATTTCTAGAAACACAGAAAACAATATTTTGGAATTTTCAAAAATATTGAATATATTTTCCAAAGCTTTCATGATGTTTTATTAATTCTTTGTCGCCCGTCTATTATAACTTGCTGCTAAATTTTACCTCTATATATACAGGGAACAGATAAAACAATAGCTATTGAAAATGTTGTACCATTTGATCTTATTGTCATTCTATTTGATAGAAAATTGAGGTAATTACTACCAAGAAACAAAACTATAGTAGATACAGTGTCTATATTTTACTTATTATATAGCATATTTGGAATAACATAGTGTCCAATAATAAATATGTTTCACTATTTATAGGAATTGGAATTCTCTCTTCCAGAATTGCTCACCTATGAGGTACCATTGACAGATATCAACAAAGCAGTTGAGTTGTTGAAGCAACCCAATTGTGTGAAAGTTGTCATTATGATGTTATGAGTAATCCACACTTAGTCTTTGACATTTAATCCTCACTTATTCACCATTTTCAACTATACACTTTCCTTTTAAATTTGTGATTTCATCTATTTCTCTTGGAGTTTCTCTTCAGCTGCATCAAGGAGGAATTTCTGTTCTATTTTTCAAACAGAAGTATGAATCATGATTATATTACATCTCTGTCAAGCGAATCACATAAGCTGTGATGATATACAAATAATTGTTCAATAACACAAATAATTTGGACTAATTCTGCAACACAAATAACGGTTCAATAACAAATAATTGTTGTGAGCATTGAAAGAGTTTGTATTGTGTTCTATTTATATTTTCATTACAACCAAGATCTATTTGGTATTTTAAGACTTTATGAAAATCGAGAATTGAGGATTTAGAGATTTATTGGGACAATAGTATGGCATGGGAATTACTAGCGAATAATCAAATATTAATTACTAAACCACTGCAGAACTCTAGTTGCGACTTGCCGGTCAAATTCTTTGCATCAATTTTTGATGGAAGTCTTTTATGATTGAGCTTTAGATAAACATTTCTGCAACATTTCACCGGACTTAATTAACTCATAGTGATAAGTTACCTAACCGTGTTTAATATTGCACTTTAGTATTGAACTTTGCTAAAAATTTCAATTTTTTTTAGTCCGGTTCAGTCCGGTTTCCAGTCCAGTTCGGTTTTTTTCTGAATTGTGACTAGGCCTAACAAGGATGCAACAAAATGGCACACCACTAGTTATCTTGTTTATTCACAAAATTACAACACATTTTGTCCCTTAGGGTGTGTTTGGATGGAGGGTATAGGAGGGGAAGGGAGGAGAGGGTTTACTTTTCATTTTTAAATTACGGACACTAGGAAATGTTTTTTTAAAAGGTAACATATTCACACGATAAACGATCATATAATACTTCAATCACACTAATTTATTTTACAAAAACATGTTGTATTGTTCTCCTAAACTCACAATTCAAACACACCCTAAAGCTTTTCCAAAATATTGTTTATGGTTTAATGATTGGTGGCAGAGTGCTTAAGTAGAACAACCTGTGGATTTGTGGTTGCTATATATGATGCCTATACTTCTTGAATTGATGACGTTGAATATTAGATTTGTTTTGCACAGAGCCATTATCACTAGTTCCGTTGCTTGAGCTAGGTATAGGAAACATTTCTATACCTCTAAAGTTCTGCCTAGTCGTGGTCAACCATCCCACGCACATATCCCTCATTTATCAGATTTACTGGAGCTTTCTATGCTCGGTCGATTGTGTAATTTGAGTTTTCACTCATTTGCATGTTATGTGACTCCAAAGATGCCTTCAAATCATTCAAGATTTTCGTGTTAATTTAAGATCCTTTGACTATTGAATTGATTCTACGCCGTAATTGATTCCCATGCAAATCCAGAAGTAGCATATTTGCTTGCTGGTTTGAACAATACAGGCTTATACAAATCAATGGCAGCCGATTCTCGTCTGCACTTTGATAACTATATAATGTTCTTGGCATTTTCTATAACCAAATTGTTTGAGTAGAACAATTTGTGGCTGCTATCAATTGCATCCATACTTCTTTCATACTTTACATTGCTTAAGTTAGTTCTAGGAAACATTTCTCATATTTGTTTGAGGTTTTTTTGCACTCTTTGGCTACGGTCTACCATCCTTTGCACAAATCCCTCATGTGTAAGATTTTTTGGAGCTTTAAGTGCTTGATAATTGTGACTCATTCCAAGGATGCTTGAAATTCATTCAAGGCTGTTATGTTTTTTTTACTCTTGAATTTATCATACGGTATAATCAAGTCGACTTGTCATTGTGATAAGCATATTCAAACTAGTAACAGCCTCATCAAAACCCACATGCTATGAATGAAGCCGAAAAAAATATACATAAATCAAAACATCATAAATACAAGATGACATACAATTTTACATTCGTTTACAAAATACAATTTTACAATTTTGATGCCCTTGCTATGCGATGAGAAACAAAATTACAATTTTACATTCGTTTACATTTTTTTTAAACTCAGTTTGGTTGTTACAATTGATTCAATTGACACGTACTCCAATGGAGTGAAAACATGTAAACTCAATTGACACAATGTATTCAATTACTGCCGCATGAATTCGACATAAATATCTCGTTAGACCTCCAACTCTTTATCGCTTAGTACAAACCAATTGAGCTACTTAACCTCACGAATTTGAAGTAGTAAGTGATAAAGATTAAAGTCATCAAGATACAACCAAGTAATTGAGCTCAAGTGGTTAATTAACTCTACAAATATATATTTTTGGAATAACTCTACAAATATTTGGGAGAAATGGAATTCAATTTTTTAGTGAAACAATTCTTTATCAGACTTTACTTACCTTTTGATCGGACTTTAAATTAATAGGGTCCTAGGGTCCCTTTCCGTGAAAACTGGAGGATCCGAACTCAGAACCAATTATTATATTTTTTTTTATCAAGATACCTTCTACAATTAGTGACCATACATGTCATGATAGAAGGAACTGATCAGCAGAACCAGTTTCTTTTCACCGGCATGGTAGAGAGCCTTTGCTTTGCTTAAAAATCTTTTAATTAAAGTAGTGCACTATGAATGCTCCCGTATAAAATAAGTGGTAAACGGAGAGCTTTGCACACGGAAGAGAATGAAAAGAAAGTACATAAGGAAATCATAATATTTAATATACCATATGTCGCAACAAATAAGCAGTCTCACTATTTCTTAATCATACTATGTCAATGTTTATTATACTAAGAATTAACATTACAAAATGACAATAATTGATTATGTTTGAACTAAATGAAATAGTAAAAAAAATAGTGAAACTAATAAGTAATATTAAAAAAAAAATGAACAACTGTTTAATTCATTTAACACGAAAGTAGGGATGGAAATGAGTTGAGTCAAATCGAACCTGTTTGAGCTCGACTCGACTCGATTAGAATTGGTTCGGCTCAAAACTCGACTTGAGTTCAAAACGAACCTTTTTTTTAGCTCGAGTTTGGCTCATTTTCAATTTACGAGCAACTCGTCTCGACTCGTTAAGTTCATTTCATATTTCCTTCAAAAATATCATTTATGGCTTATGAGTTATTCTTTTTGTTATTCAAAATAGTACTGGTAATTCCTTAAAAACAACTTAAATAATAGATTAACTATTCTACCACTTCCATCCTATATAAAAAATAAAAACTATTGATAGTGTACATTAAAAATGGATCATATATATTGTCGAGTCAACTCGTGAACCAAACGAGCCGAACTATATATAGTTCAAGTTCAGCTTATTTAATTAACGAACTTGACTTTAGCTCAAGTTCAACTCATTTGGTTCATGAACCAAGTTCAACGAATCAATTATCGAGTCGAGTTCCGAACTTTTTTCGAGTTGTCTTGATTCATTGCCAGCCCTACACGAAAGTGTGTGATAAAGTAGCCGTTGAAAATAGAGTTTTTTTTAAGAAAAAATAAAGTATTTTTAGCACTCATATAATGTAATTGCATATTTCTTACAAGAAAATGATGCATTGTTACTAATACTATGGACCACAACGAGAGCTCGTTAGATAACTGAGTTGAATTAAATTTGTCTATAGTTTTACTCCCTCGCTTTTTATATACATACTAGCAGAAAGACAACCACACTCACCTTTCTATTTCGTTTAATTATGATTAGGTAAAATCAATTCAAATACATTCATGTAAATTTAATTTACATACTATATGTAAATTACAAGGTTTTATATCTTAAACAAACTCAATTCAACTACGTTTTTTTTAAACAAAGTGATATGGAGTTAAGGATAATTTAGCCAATAGTATTTTTTTTTAAAAGAAAAACAACATGAGTGTATTTTGTAACTATGGGGTGTGAAATTAGTAGTTTTTGTAATTATATTAGAAGACTAATCGATCCCACTCAACCCAAGCAAAAGTTCAAAGCCCTTTCCCTATAGGTATAAGAAACAAAAATAAGGGTTTGTTTCCCCTCTTCTTCAAAAACTTTGTTTCTTCAAGGCAATACATCGCTTGTTCTATGAAGAAACCATTCCATTCCATGGAAAACGAAAATAAAATAAATAGTAATAATAGGAAGAAAACGTCGACATCACAGTCGGCGACGGTAGATACCAACACCATCAATGATTTCCACGACGATATACTAACTTACATAATCTCTTTTCTTCCAATCAAAGATGCGTTCAGAACCACTGTTCTCTCGAAGAGATGGCTCCCGTTGTGCCACTTACTCTCCGATATCGACATCGATGATAAAGGCCTGAAAAATGCAGAGGACTTGATTCAGCACTGTCATATGTTGGATGCCATTATGTTTTCCCCATGTTCTCAGGACCGTACCCTCAAATCTTTTAAACTCAAGTGTTGTTCCAGCCTCTGGGATGCTAAGGCTGATTGTTTCAATATCGACAAATGGGTTGAAGCAGCAAAACGACGCCGCGTTGAGTATCTTGATCTATACTTGTTTAAAAATCCTTTGGCACCAACCATTTTCTGCTGCGAAACACATGTGGTTCTGAGTTTGACAGATATTCATGTGGCCGATATGTTTGATTGTTCTGCTCATCTTCCTTTGTTGAAAACACTATGTCTGCTTTCCGTTCGTTTCCAAGATACTGTGGATTTCATGAAACTCCTTTCTGGATGCCCGAAATTGAAATATTTAAGTACAATTTTAGTAAAGCCTCGTGTTACAACTATTGAAGCAAATGGCGGTGTTCCAGCGAAAGGGTACATTAAAAGTCTGTCTAAGTTGGTCGGGGCCAGTGTCTGTTTATTCGAGGTTCCGTTAAGAGCACTCTATAATGTCCAGGTTCTAGAAGTAATTGGAGTATGATAATGATACATCCTCGTTTATCATCAATATTTTATTACATTAAATCAGCATTCTAATCATTGAAATTTGAAATCATAAGGATCTGTCAATTCATTCCTCATTCTAATTCAATTTAATTGATTTAGGTTTATCTGTATGCAACAATACCTAAATCTAAAAAGTTGACTAAATTGGTAGAACTAAATTTCTATTTCATAAACTTGAAGAACAAAATTGACAAATCCTTATAATTTTAAGGACTAGAATGCTAAATTGATTGATGTTGTTCCATATAGTTTGTTTTAATAATTATTCTTACCGTGCTGTGCAGATGGGAAAGATTATTGACAATGAAGAAATAAATTCATATTACAAAGGATTTCCTATGTTTGAAAACTTAACCGACCTTCGACTATATTGGACTCGATACATTTATAGTTGGGACGAGGTAATGAAAATGCTACAAAATTGTCCCAAACTTCAAGCTCTTAAAATTAGAAAGGTTTGTTTGTCACAACAATGGATAGTCACTAGTTTTTACTTGTTCTTCTCTTTTCTTCGTGTCTTCTTACAAATCCTATTTTTTCTCATTTATAGTGGAAGAATTCATCAACCAAAGCGGATTGGAAATATCCATGTCATGTTCCTGAATGTGTCACGTCTCGCCTAACAACATGTAGAATTGTAAACTATGAAGCTTCCGAAGCTGATTTTCGATTTGCATTATACATTTTGCTGAATGCGAGACTTTTACGGGTTATGACCATTTTCTGTAATCTTGACCTTAAACCAATGGGGAGCCCTCATTTTTGAGAAGATTTATCCTCCTGTCCTACAATCTCTCCCACGTGTAAGCTGGAAGTGATATGAATGTTTCTAGTTCTTAGATACATATAATGGTCCTCCAAATCTAGCATGCACTTGATAACCATGTAATGTTTGTTTCACCTAGCATTTTCTGTTACCAAATTGCTTGAGTGTAGAACCATTTGTGGCTGCTGCTATATAGTAATTATATATTTTGTATTTGTGACATTGAATATTGGATTTGTTTTGAAAAGATCCGTTGCCTCTTTTGTTGCGGTCTACATTCCTTTGCACAAATCACTCATTTAACCATTTAATCTCGATGTGTTTAGATATTTTGACTCTAGAATTGCTGCTTGGGTGTAATGTAATTGAAACGACTTGTTAGTGTGCGCACAATTTTCTGCATGGCTTCTTTTTCTGTTATATTATCACTGGTATTCTTCAATTCATCGACCAACTTATCATTCTTGGAAAAATTTCACGAAAATTTTCATGCTTGCATGGTTCAAATAACACCAACTGTCTATTAGATCTGCTCCATCTTATGTTTTGAGCATATTTTTCTAAGTTCCATTTGTTGTTATAGCATGGAAAAAAATTTCAAGATCTGGTATCTGCTCATATTGAGTTATTTTAAACAAAGATTTTTATTGTTGTAGCAAAAAAATTCTTGGCATTTTAGGCTGAAAAGATTTTTATTGTTGTATATTTTTCTAAGTACATTTTTGACCCTTTTTTTTAATCAATTTTTTTTCTTCTTTTGCTGTTGTAGCAAAAAAATTCTCTAATATTTCCGCAACCACTGGATTTTAAATGTGGTGCAACCAAACTTGTAAATTGTTGATTGGATCTCCTTCCATCTTAGTTCGACTTAGATCTTGACACCGTTTATTGGCACCCTTAATAAAACCCTGAACTCAAAACAGTTTTAATTTTACTCACACAATTTAAACACAGTATGTCTGCAGAAGGAATTTAAACATCGATGCCTTTTGCAATTCTCTTCAAATTCTTACCTTCCCATGAGATTGAGAAAAGGCATTGAAGAAAAGAAATAATTTGAATTGATTCCAAACTAGTTATGTTGAAATTGTCTTAGTCTTGGCTAATAATATATGCTCACACTTTCATTTTAGCACAATGGATCCATTGCTGGCTTATTCATGAGAAATTTTCTTAAAGCTTCTATTAAACCAACAATGTTATAATGATAATAATTCAAATCACTCAGTAGAAGTGCTTCTGATTCTTGTATAGCTAAAATCCCTTCACACAATGACATTGGATTGTTGGTTTTTCTGACTTCTGACTATTTTTCTACAAAAAGGAAAACCAGCTGCGATTATATAAGAAATCAAAGACTGGAATAATTATACATTCAAACAATTTTCAGCCTTCAAGCACATATTTGGCGGATAATTATATATTGTTAATACAACAGGTCATGTGCTATGTGAAAGACTCGTAGCCCTAAATGTATTAAACCCATCACTTGCTAACGTAAGCCTGATGTTACAAGTTTCACGAGCAAAATTTGAATGTTTTGCATCAAAGTCTTTCCATACTTGGGCATCGACCGAATGCCTTAACTTCCCATCCCTTGAACGCTTTTTTGCACAACACCTCAACGTGTTGGTAGTGTTTGAATACATAAATAGTCTTTTTAATCATGGAATCAAAGGAAAATGTCTTATAACTTTGGTTGGAACCTTGTGACCTTTATTAAATTGTTAAGCTCATTAGCAACGTCAGGATATTCAATTCACCTTGATGCTCCACAAATATGACATGAGTTATCTTTCCCATCCACTTTCCAAAACAACATGTAATTGTCAGGACATGCATCGATCTTTGTATAGTCTAAGCCCAAATCTTTTATCATAGAATTTTGTCTTATTGAAAGAGATAGGGATGTTCAAATCTGGCATAGGTTCTTTCAATAACTCTTAGAGACCGGAGAACGATGCATTGCTCCATCCATGGAGACATTTCAACAAATAGATTTGAATAGTGAATGATAACGAGGATAATTTTTCACAACCAGGATACAACTCTTGATTTGCATCATCAACTTGTTTATAAATTTCTTTGCATCTTCGTTTATCCCTTCATGTGCTCCACTCCACCTCCTTCAATAACATCTTTAAACGTCTCAAATAACAAGTCATCAATATCATCACGAGATGATGTTTCATCACCATTAAGATCCATAAGACTTTTATCGTCACCATGATAAATCCACTCCATCTATCCCTTTACAAATCATTTGTTCATAAATGGTCATAAATTACATCTCTTATTTCTCAACTATCATTACAACATGCAGCGCAAGGGCACAAAATCTCTTCCTCTTCAACCATTTCTTTAGTGAATGCAATATCCAAAAACACTACTAAAAAAGAAAAAATTATTGAACGAAGTTTAGAGAGGGAAAACGTGATGAAATCTCCTTTAATTTTGTCACTAAAATTTGTGACTAGGAAATTTGTGAGGGATATTAGTTTTTCCATCACAAATTCCCCTCCTTAGTTTTGCTTTTTCTAATAGTGAAAGTAATTAACATTATCCTTGTAACCTTGACTTGTGGAGACAACTCCACCCAATCTTTCATTATCATGTTTGGTTTACCAAAAACAAATAAGCTACTATTATAAGTCTATAAGGGAGCTAAGGTAGTAAGTACTTTTAAGGAATCATAAATCTGATAAATGAATCATTAAAGAATTTAACAAAAGATAATATTATATTGTATTATATTATATACATTTTAGAATTTTTTAAATTGACAATTGGAAGGATAAATTCAAATGAAAGTTACAAACCAATAATTAGAAGATAAAACTACTACTATGTAATAGAAATAGTACCCTTTCAATTTTCAACTAAAATACATGCTAAAGCAAAATCAAAATAGAATTTTCATTTTCTTAGGAAGTGATAAGTGCTCAAAAGTAACATATTTTATGTGTTAATCTAGGCATTTTAGTGACTTGTTCTGCAAGTTATCTAAGGAAAAGCTACCAAATTGTGTTCTTTTACCATTTATGCTTTACATGTCTGATTCCCTCCCTTTTTATGCAGGAAATGACAAGCAAGGGACAAAAAAGAAGCTGATGAACTAAAGTCAGTACGTTTAAGCGTGCTGAGGACGCTTAAGCGTACACAATGTCGAGAGCAGCTTCATGTACGCTATCGGCACGCTTGTGGTTCGCTTATCAAAGATTCCATTTGTACGCGTAAGTGAACACAATGTCGAGAGCTCAGACCTGTACGCTGATTGCACGCTTCCCGCACGCTCAAGCGAACTTCATCAGGATCCAAGTGGATAAGGCACACGTGGCTGTTCCCAATTGGCCAACGGAAGATTTCCAGGAGGCACGCTTAAGCGACCCATGTACGCTTAAGCGTGCAGGCACGAATTTGACCCATATAAATAGTTTTCTCTTCTCCTTCCAACTATTCTTTTACATTGTTTTTGATATTTTTCTGGTTTTAGAGAGACACTAGGGCTTGTCTAGAGAGAGAAACACAAAGCAAGGTAGTTAGGAGTAGATTCAACCCAAGATTTGTTGAGACATCAAGATCTAGGCATTGAATCTTCATCTTTTCATCATCCTTTGCAAAGCTATCATAGACATATGTAGCTACATCTACCCTTGTGGGTTTTGAGGTATTCAAACAAGCTATTATGTAATCTTTTGATCATTTAATATATGGTTCTAGCTATTTATTCAAT
>Ga0228710_1008003_pt1 | contig 15353 bp, 9 predicted proteins | sample MedpolnodulmetaG_FD_177995 | JGI IMG/M metagenome (GOLD analysis project Ga0228710, IMG submission 177995) | Root nodule microbial communities from Medicago polymorpha collected in Santa Monica, California, United States - pink nodules | ecosystem: Host-associated > Plants > Roots > Nodule...
AATGACCAATACTTATATAGTCTCTACACAATTGGGCCTAACCCACTTAATGTCTTAATGGGCTCACAACACTTATAAACTAACTCCCAAAGTTTCTATCCACTAACGGTTAAAAGTTATCGAATAACTACCGGTTCAAAACTAATTACCACTACTGAATAGTAACTTAGTAAAAATAATGGTTCTCACTTGAAACAGTAAAAATAACCCTCACCATGAAATTACTAATTTACCCTTGCTCACAAAATGACCAAAATACCCCTGAGTCTAAAATGACTACAATACCCTTCTACACCGAAATCCACTAATCCTAACCCAAAATACACACAGAGGCAATTAATCACATATAAGCACATATAAACACACATAAATAAATAACAAAATAAATCTAGCCAAAAACGGGTTGTTACATTGAACATGTGCATTGTTGAGTCATATGTTCATGCATCATAAGTGTCAGTTAGGATATTTATATCCAATGAAGACGATTAAGATATTTATATCCAATGAAGACGGTTCGAATACTTTGTATTCAAAATGACGACGATTATGATACAAATGTATCTTGAGGTGACGACCTCGGTGTTGACCGGTACCACATGCATGTAGAGTCGTGTCTAGGCGCATTGCATGTGTCATATTTGATTACATGCTTGGTGAACCTTGGTGAATTGTGTACTTGTTGATGTTTGTTATTCCTGGTGATACTTGTACTTGTTTATGATCTCTTTGGTGACGATAATTTTCCTTGCTTATACTTCTGAAATGATGAATTGTATTTGTTGAGTTGATTAGGTTAAGTGAGGAATAAGGTGAGTAATTCTTATATTGATAGATGTTATAAATGATGAGTTTTGATGATGATTTAAAGTATGAATATACTTGATGAAGAGGTAGGACGATATAATTTGCGTTGAATTAAAGTAATGTTCATGTGGAGTTAGTATTCAAGGAATGTTGAGTATGTATATGTGTTATGCATGAAATCATTGAATGCTTATGTTTGATTATATTTATTTGTGGAATATTATCTTACCCCCAGTGGTCGTTTGGTTGACCGCCTGCCTTATTCTTATGAATAGGTAGACGGTGTGCATGATTAGTTGCTTAACTTGCTTGGTGAGTTGCGTGAGGCTAGCTTTGGAGCTACCTCGTCTTTTGCTTTGGAGTCTTAGTTGTAGGGTTCTGATTAGGTGTCAGTCTAGTGTAGTTCATTTTTTTTATATCTTTGAGACTTATCACTCAATATGTTCAGATTGGATAATTATTTTTGTGATGTACTTTGAGATGAATTTGACATGGCTACTTGGAGATTTTTATTTATCTGTTGATGAGATGTCTGATATTATTCCGTTGCGATGTTTTCGAGAAAAAAATAATATGCATGTTTTGGACTTATAGAAGAAGTAGCATCTAAATCCTTTGTATGATTTGTATTATCCGCGTAATTTATTGCTTTTAAGGGTTTAGGGTGTTACAACAACCACCAACCATATGTTACACAGAGGCACAGTGTTGCCACCATAAAAGAAGCAACACAGTCGTTATGAAACGGCAAACAAGAACTGCCCGTGCCTTTCAACATATCGACACTAGCACACCCCAACAACGACGTTTCAGAAAAAGTACAAAGGACAAAACAGATCGTGAACAGATCCTGCGATCTAACAAAATTTAGAGAACAACCCAAACGAAACAAAACATGTCTTGTCATGACAGCGGCGCAAAGCCACCGTCACAACCGTGTGAACCGGTAACCAACACAAAACCGAGGGGGCGATGAGCTACCCCGATGGTGGTGATGCAACCTCTACATATTTTTTTGAAAAACAATAAATTCTCTTTTCCTTTAATAAAAGAACAACAATGAGTTGTTACGTGGGAAAACAAAAGAGGTGCAACTCTCATTCATACACCATTCTTCACCCTTCTTTGAGGCTGCCTATAATTTTTCATGATGAATATGTTTAGTTCTCTATATGTATATATACACTCTTGTTTCATGCTCCTTGTTCCTAAAATAATGGCGCCTGGAATTTGCAAAATAATTCCTAAAAATTTAAATTTTAGAGCCTCCATGATTTAAATTTTGGGAAAAAAATTGATTCCAAATTTTTGTGAACAAAAAAGAAAGTGAATGTTCATTCATGTTCCAATTTTTTTTGCCATGACCTTTCCAACTAGTCAACATTCAATCACCCAACTTATTTTTTATTTGAAGGATTCAATCACCCAACTTTGTCATCTAATTCATTCACGTTCTTTTTCTTTTATCGGTACAATGATAAATTAACTAGTTGCATTAATCAAGTAAAGTAGTGGGTAATTAATATAGAAAATAATGAGTTATGATTTTAATTATAGAAGGGTAAATATGGAAAAATATATCATTTGCCAACAAATTTAATACAATAATAAATTTTCTTAAGACTCGTGTTTTATCAAAAAGGGTCATATAATAAAGAACAGAGATAGAAGTACTGTGACTTTTGTTTTTTAACAGAATTAGTACTGTGACAATTTTTTTTTTTAAGAAGTAGTACCATGATTATTTATTTATTTATCTTGAGCTTGGAGGGGAAGTAGTATCGTCACCTTAAATTAACAGCCATGTTTTTTCCAGGCTGGGGGGAGGGCGGAGAGGCATGAAAATGGCGTCGTAGGTTATTGGCTTGGGAGGAAGAATTGGGGAGTGAATGTTGTGCGCTTTTACTACCAATTGTTTTGCAGGATAATGTGAATGACATGTGGACTTGGTAACTTCATGCCTCTTCAAAATACAATGTTGCTAGTGTTTACAACTTCCTAACATCAAGAGATCAAACTTTCAACAATGATCATGCTTAAGCTATTTAGCACAAGGAGGTTCCTCTAAATGTCAACAATTTCGCCTGACGTTTATTGCGTAACCAACTTCCAACAACAAACAACTTAATCAGGAGAAGGGTTCTGCAACCAAATACGTCTCTTTGTTCAGGCGGTTGTGGGTTTGAAGAGAATGTTGATCACATTTTCTTGCATTGTGATTTTTTTGGATAAATTTGGTACGATATTTATACTTGGCTAGGATTGTCTTCAGTCAAGCCAGCTACTGTTCATGAACATATTCTTCAATTCCGTTCACTAGGTGGCTTCTCGAAAACCATCTTCTTCTTCTTTCTACTTGATTTGGCTCTCTTTACTTGGATTGTTTGGCGTGAAAGGAACTCTAGAGTCTTCCAACAAAAAGAAAATTATGTTCATCAGCTTATAGATAAAATTAAGCTACAATTCTTTGGTGGTTGAAGGCAAACCATCCTAATTTTGTTTTAAATTAATTATCACACATGATGGTTTAATCCTCTTTTGTGCGTGGGAGTAGCTGCTTAGCTTCTTTTTGTTTCAGTTTTTTGGTGTTATTTGGCGAGCTTGTTGTGGTTTTAGCGCTAGCTTTCTTTGTTTTGAAAAATTGATGTAACAAAAACTTTATCTTTTTAGTTCTTCTTTGATACTACTTGTGCTTTAGAGACCAAGTTTTTTTAGTATTTTAATCTATTTTAGCTTTTTTAAAAAAAGTCCCGTCACCTTTTGAAGGTAGGAACGTGACTTTTTTTGTTGTTTTTTTGTTAAGAGTTTCTATAATAATGTGTCCAAACTTTAAACCGTAGAGAAGTATTACCTACTACCTAAGGTAGGACCATGACTTTTAAAAGTTTTTATAATAATGTTGTTGTCGTTGACCACTCTGTCCAAACTTTTTGAGGTCTTTGGTCGTCGTCGTTTTTAGAAATTTTATCTTATCTACTTATCAATTTATGAGATTTTTAAGCAGAAAGGATTAGATTTTTAAGCAGAAAGGATTTTATATCATAGATCGCGACAAAGGTGTTCTTATAAAATCTTGGAAAGTTATCTTTTGCTTTTGCGACAATCATTATGAAATGGTCACCAGAAAGAATGAAAGAAAAAAGGACAAACTTTCAGGTAATTCACATTTATTAGTAGTAATAATTAATGTGTTAATCTTGATAAAAAAGATTACACTTCCCTTCCCTAAAAAATTTTGAATTACACTCCTCTCCTCTTTAATGTTAAAATATACACTCTTTTTTCTTGAAAAATAAAATTTATACTCCCTTCTTTTATGAGATGTTTGAATTACAACCACCTCCTTTAATAATTATATATGCATTACACTTTAACATATTTTCACATAAATAAATATTTTTATGATTTTGAATCACCATTTAAAATAAATAAATTCATTTTTTATGATTTAAATATCAATGATAACTAAATTTAAATATTTTGTTATAAACTTTATAATTTAGAGTATAAAATTCACTTTTAAATAACCATACTTTATCGATTTTAGTAATTTTTCTCATATTTTAACTTTATTTTGTGTTATTTCATATTTTATAATTTAAAAATATATGTTAATGAAATAGTGAATAAAAAATAGTGACAAATATGCATTCGAACTTTGATTATATTAAAATTGACCTACAATACTATTTTTCTTCCAAGTGTGATTATTTTTTATTTTTTGCTAGATTATTAGAATTAAAATAAAATATCAAGGGAGTAAAGTGTAGATTTTAAGATAAGAGGGGAGAAAATTACTTTAAAAAAAAAAGATTAGAGGGGAGAGAATGTAAATCAAGCTTCTCTCGGGAGAGGGAGTGAAATATTTTCTAATATATATTGAAAAAAGCTTAATAGCAGTTTTGACCCCCTATGTTTCAAGAAGTTCCGATTTTGACTCCCTATCAAAATAAAATACAAAACCGCCCCCTAAGTATTGTCCATTTTGAAGTTTCGACCCCCTAGGCAAATTTTGACCAAGTCAAAGCTGGCGTGGACGCCATGTGTGTAATTTTTTTATTTTTTTTAATTGAAAAAAAATAAAAAAATAATTATTTTAATAATTAAAAAATAAAAAAATTACACTCGTGGCGTTCACGTGTGCATTGACTTGGTCAGAATTGATCTGGAGCGTCAAAACTGCAAAAGGGGCAATACTTAAGGGGCGATTTTGTATTTTATTTTGTTAGGGGGCCAAAATCGCAACTTCTTTAAACATAGGGGGCCAAAACTGCTATTAAACTTTTGAAAAAAGGGGAAGGAAGTGTATATTTTAACATAAAAGAGGAGGAGAGTGTAATTCAAGCATCTTTGAGGGGAGGAGAGTTTAATTTACTCTAAAAAAATAGACTTTTTTTGACAAGTTTAAAAAAATAGACTTGTTAATGAATACCTCTGTGATATTTTTTAAACATTTTAAAATAAGCAATTATTTTTTTAAAAGGTTAAATAATTTGATTTCTAATACATTAAATACACATTTTCATAAATACTTGCCATTATCATTTATGTTTTTTCTTAAGGAATCATTTATGGTTTTTTAAAGGTATCTAAAGACACTCGTTAACATTTAATAAAAAAACTACTAGTTTAAAACGATAGTACGTTGCATTTACAATTTTTCTTCGATATTTAGAATTTTATTGATGCAATCTATCCAGAAAGATGGTGTAACCATGTAATGAATAAATAGGAAATAGTCATTTCATTTCTTAAATATGTAATAAGTAATCATAATAGTCTTTCAATATATCAAAATTTCAAAATAATTTATGATTATACACTCTATTGGTCAAAATAGTTTCAGACGCTAAAATAATCTTTCATATGAAAAATAGTCAAAATTTTGAACTTTTGCTTTGACTAACTTTGTTAGTTTAGATTTTTTTCTTCTTGTTGTTGGGTTTATTATTTTATGAAAGTACTTTTTTAAACTGCACTTTTTTTTTCAACAAGTAGATTTTATTCCATTTAATTTGTTTAATAATTTTTTTTAATGAGATAGTTATTGTAAACTCAAAATGTTTATTTTCTTGGGTTTTGGTTTAGTCCTTGTGATATGTATTTTTAAACTTTTTATTTTAATTTTAATATATTTACGAGGCTCATGTAAATGATAGATGGTGGTATTATAACACCAACGTAATTGGGTTGTCATTGTTGAGATATGTTATTTTAACACTCTAATTTTTATTCATTTACTTTTCTTTTTCTCCAAACACCAATCTTTTATTTTAAATCGGATTGCCTAGAGTTGACTAAGGTTCTAAACAATAGCGTTTATCCTCCCAATTATGTTGAGAACATTGTCAAAACAATCGATAGGTGTAACGCTTGATTTACTATGATAGCCGGTGTTTAGAGGAAATTGTTCTTTAAGTACTCTGTGTATACTGAACGATACCTCAAATTACTTAAATGTCTTGTTAACAAGTGATCCAGAACACTCTTTAAACATTATGAATTAAGTAATTATTTTTTTAAAAAGTCAAACTTTACAATTTTTAATGTACACTAACTTTTATAAAAGTTTATAGTCCTTAGTCAGTCCTCCAGAGGCACCGGTTAATATTTTTCCTCGTTAAAGATGTTGAACGGAAGTTAATTGACTATCAGTTTAGTTTGCAGGGAAACAACTTGTAACTAATGCAGAGATGCTACGTGCAAGTGTTCATGATTTATTGTACAGGTGCAGCAGGCAAATCCTAGCCCTACCGCTTTGTCAGTGTCCATCATTGAATTTAAAACATGTATGTACAAACCACATGGGTGATTCATATTGTAGTAGCATTTATGGCTGAAAATATGTGTGGTGTGATGAGACAAAATGTATGGTTCAAATATGTATAGATGGCCGAAAATGTCATGAGATTAATTAAGTTGCTTTTGGAAAAAGTCTCAATTGTATTTAGGTCAGAAGAATTTTCAATTTGAAAAAAAATATGGATGGTTGAATGAGAAAATTACATGTAGGATTGCTGTCATTGTTGAGAGACTTATCATTAATTAAGTTGCTTTTGCGAAAAGTTCTAATTATTAATAGTTTAAATTAGATTTAGCTTTAGATTTAGATCCAAAAAGTGAAGTACAAGAAAATATACAAATTGGCTTTAGGTATTTAATATTTAAATAAAAGACTGCAAAATTTCATACCTAAAAATAATTAAATTACCACTCAATTGTACCAAATTCCACGTATAACAACAAGACAAAACACTCTTGATCGATAATACACACCACATGACACAACAACTCTAAACAAAGCGGCAAATTTTTTTATTTATTTAAGAAGCTAAATTAACCCTCCCAAATTGACATTAGAGAGAATCGAATTTAAGACTTGAAGGAGGAGCACACACTCCCAAATCTCAAACCAATACTTTCTAATCCAAGTGGGTTTAAAGTGGTAAATTATTGTTGCTCAATGTTTTCCTCTCAGGAGAAAACAACCCTAAACAAGAAAGATCTTCAAAATTTATTGCTTCTCAATGAATTCCTTGACCCTACCAATGAGTGCATTCATTTGGGCACTGACAGTGGGGTCTAAATCCACAGCAATTTTGTTGAGATAGAAACTATGAGTCATTCCCTTGCTGACAAACAGGTCCACTTCTTTATTTGCCTTCTTCATTGCTTCGTAGTACTCCATTTCTGTGTCCTTCAGCAAATCATTTTCCGCTAGACACAAAAGAAATGGCGGCAGTTTCAAGCCGTCAAGTGGTGGTGCCCCCGAGCCCATCGGGCATGTGAAGGGGTGATCCTTGTTGCTCCCAATTGGTAGTGCCAAGCTCAAGAATTTGTCCAACATATCCAATGTTAGAAATGGTGATTGTGGCATTTCAATTTCAGACTGGCTTCGGTACGACCTGACAAACCCAGGATGGATGGGAATTCCTCCTGCCAGCCGAACTGGGGTCAGGTCAACCGAACCGGCTCTAGCTGCCACTTCATGGACTAAGTTTCCTCCGGAACTATCTCCTATGAGGAAAACTTTGTCAAAGTCACCATGTTCCTCAAGCCACGGGTCACGCACGTCTCCCTTGGCTACTGATTGAAGCCATTGGAGCGTAGCAAACCCGTCGTCAATGGCAGCAGGAAGACGGTGCTCAGGAGCTCTCCGTAGGTACGGAGAGACACAAATGGATCGAGTGGACCGGACTAGCTCGGTGTAGGCATGGTAGTACATGAACCAATCTGGTTCACTAATGCAGAAACCTCCACCTTGAAAATGGAGGAGTATTGGTAGTTTTTTATTGTCCTCGGGTGTTTTCTCCGGTAGGTATAGCCGGGCACGATGGATGGAACCATCCTCGGTGTTGTTGGTGGTGGTGGTTGTTACGTCACGGATGGCAACTCCGTCAATGAATTGTTCATGGGGAGCAACCGGTTCAATCATGAACGTGACCTCGGGCGGTCCGGTCCATGTTCGGTCTACCGAACCATCATTGTAGATTCTAAGCCAACCGGACACTTCGTCCACTAGCTTCTTCTGTTGGACCATGGCACTAAGATGGGATATATGGCTTAGTTAGAAATATTGTGGAAAGATACTATAGGCACTTGGATACTTGAGAGTATGGTTCATTGATCTTCTTCTTATATAGTGGGAAGGAGTGGTTGTTGGTCGTTTTTTAGTGTGTGGAAAATTTGAAATTAGACCAAAGGATTGACCCCACATGCAACTTCCTAGAATTTCCGGTGTGAAAATAAGTGAAGTGTGACATTGAAATAAAAGTTTTAAAAGTATCGTGACTTCACCTCAAAGTCTAAACGTTTATACTATCGATTTACGATTTATGTGGTCTGATTCGTTTAGCACATTCACTAGTACTAGCTGACAAAGGAGGGAGGTTACGCAGAAAGGATTTTATATGTCAAATCGCAACAAAGATGTTCTTATAAAATCTTGGAAACTTATCTTGCTTTCCCTACAAAATCAATAAGAAATTGACTCCTCTCTAGCCACCGCCCACCATAAATAAAGAAAGAAAAAAGGCAGACAAAAACTTTCGGATAAATTTAATTCACATTTATTAATAAAATCATTCCAATGTAGCCTCTAATGTCGTCTCTAACAACACGTGGTTCTAATTTATCCATCTTCCATCTTTCGTCTATTTTTTATTGAGATTATTGGTTTTGAGTTATTTTCTATGATTATGTTAACCAGCGCTTCTGGTATCGATTAAAGATATTTAAAAAATATATTTTTTAATTTTTTATGAATTAATTACACAATTTTTAATGTAATAATTACTATATAATTTTCTTTAGCATCATTAACCAGTGTTTTAGACACTACTTAGCATTTTTCTATTTTTTTAATTCAAAATCATCCTTTTAATTTTCTTTTCTCTTTAATATACCCCTTCTGTCTCACATTAAGCGTCTCATTTAAATTTGAATTTTACACGATTATTAAAGTAATGATTAATAATGTTGATTTTAATTAGAAAATATGTGTCTTTTATTAAAACATCTTTATTAATTATAGTTAGTAGATTAATTATAGATGATTGGAATGCAATAAATAATGTATGTTAGTGGGAAAAAAATGATGTATTGATATTATAAAAAAGATAAATAATTTGACAAAAAAAAATAGGAAAGAGAATTATGATTTTTCTGTTTGATAGGATTTACTTGGTGGAAAAACATTCCATCTGTAATTAGAGATGACTTTTTTATTTCCATAAACGTAACTCAGTTGGTAAGGATAATACATAATATATATAAGATTTGAGGTTTAAATCTCATACACCATAAAAAAAAAGACACGACTTTTTTTTTTTAATAAATTTAAACTTTCTAACTTTCGCTTTGCCTAACTTTGTTAGGTCTAGATTTTTCTCTCTTAACTGCTGGGTTTATTATTTTATGATTTTACTTTTTTAAACTACACTCTTTTTTTTCTTCAAAATGTAGATTTTATTCCATTCAATTTTTCTGATAATGTTTTTAATGAGATAGGTATTGTAAACTCGTATGTTTATTTTTTTGGGTTTTGGTTTAGTCCTTTTCTACTTTTTATTTTAATTTTAATATATTTATTAGGCTGGTTTAAATGATAGATGGTGGACAGGGAGGACGTTGATCATCTTCATGTCTTGTGATTTTTTTGAAAAAAATATGGTTTGGTATTTACAACTGCTCAGATTTACTATAGTTCAACCGACTCATATCACAAATCATTTACTTCAGTTTGGATCATCAGACAGATACTAAAAAAAAATGTTTACTCTGTTCTACATTTGATTTGGTTACCTTTTAACAAAAGGAAGTTCTTATTCATCACCTTTTTGACAAAGTTAAACTTCAAACTTTCTGGTAGCTGAAGGTGAATCACTCTAACTTTTCTTTTAACTATCATGTGTGGTAACTTAACCATCTTTTATGTTTGGGAGTTACTACTTAGTGAGCTGTTTGTTGGTTTTTCCTGGTTTGTGTTTTGTTTTTTGAGAGGTAGCATTTTTGGCTCATTTTGATTTTAATCCTTGAAAACCGTTGTTGTAACCGTTTTCTCTCCCTTTTTGTCTTTTATGGCATTCCTTGTGTGAGAACGACAATGAAGATCGGTTAACATATTTCATTTTAGTGTTTAAAAGAAAATGATATATGCTGGTATTATAATGGCAACATAGTTTTTTTTTTCTTGAAAAAATAATGCCAACATAGTTGAAATGTCATTGTTGAGATATGATATTTTTACGCTCTAGTTTTTTATTTATATAAACTAACAATGTAATCAAGGGTGAATAGTAGATATGGTGTCTTTGTGAAAAATTGTATCAAAATAACATTTTCCTCTTTCAATGAAATTCAATTAATTTTTTTCGTAAACATTTTTGGCCTCTACTAGTCCTTATCATTTATTTACTTTTCCTTTTCTCCTAACACCAATCTTTCATTTTAAATCGTATTGCCTAGCTAGAGTTGAAATACCTCTAACTATTGAGTGGGAGTTAATTGACGTTTAGTTTAGTTTGTAGGGAAACTAATGTGCCAAGTCACACTAGAGATGCTACGAGCAAGTGTCCATAATTTATTGTGCAGGGGCAGCAGGCGTACCTAATTCCCTACCACATTGGTAGTACCCATAAATGAATTTAAAACATGTATGGACAATTCACATGGGTGATTCAGTACCAATTGTTTGGTTGAAAATATGTGTGGTATGATGAGAAAAAAGCAAGTTTGGTTTGCCAAAAAAAAAAAGAAAAAAGCAAGTTTGGTTAAATAATAAGACTATTACTTTTCCCACCCTGCTTGTTTTTCGTGCGCCATGCAAAAAAACTAAAAATACCCCTGGTCTGGATTATGTAATCCAAACCAGATTGTTAGAGATTTTTGGAACACAAAATCTGGACAGTTTCGATATGAGCTTTTTGGTGTTTTCTTCGATGTCAAAGGTCTTGATCGTTATATAACCCCCGCATAAACTAAAACAATTGCAGGGGTTATATGAACGGTCAACAATGACCTTGACACCACAAACACTCCTACAAAAGTAATTTTTTTAAAGAAAATGAAAGAAAAGAGGTGAAGTGAAGAATGAAAGAATTTGTTGAACATGCAAGCCTATGTATAGTCTAAAACAAGTCCTAAGTCATTTGGAAGTCAAGGAAAACGCGTTTGTCATTCAAAACCGTCCAAAAAACACATTAAAACTCCACTAACCTGCCAAACCTTTGGTGAAATGCACCGTCCAAAAATAACTGACGTTGTTCGGATTATATAATCCGAAAATGACAAAAACATTTCGGATTGTATAATCCGGACATCACCAGAATGCCTATTTGGAGGTTTTCTTTAAATAGATTTCTTGGAAAATAAGTAATAAATGCATAATAAACAAGTAAGCAGCATAAAACAATGTAAACGAGAAAATATTTTAGGATGGTGTTCAAAGAGGTGCTTTTGAACTCGATCTAGTTGGCATGTCAACTGACATATTTCTATCGGAAGGCCAACTGGATCGAGCTCATAAAAACCTTTTCGGATTCAGATATGCAACATAACGATGAAAGACAAGGTGTTTCAAGAGGATTGTTTTGAGTTAGATCATGTTGCCTTCCCAACTGAGATATTTCTATCGCCAAGGCACCAAGATCTAACTCATAGCAAACCTCTTGGTATTCAAATGTAGAGCAAGAATCTATATATATTTTTGAAAGCATGATGAAGATCTTCATCATGTCGTTAAATAGATAGCGATCTACTTAAAACAACATGAGAAAGATCCTCAACACAATGACAAAAATTTAGATAATATAAAACATAATAAAACATCTTAGTTGAACCACAATATAACTAACACATAATTAAATGAAACATAAAACACATAATTAAAAACAACATAAAACACGTAATCAAAAAATACATAACACATCATCACAGATCATCTAAATTAATGTCTTTGTCTAGTGCATCCATTAGTGCCCTGGTCTCTTCATAATTTCTTGGCCGGATCAAACTTTGTCGAATATGTTCAACAAATCTGGCCAACGAAGCGTCCAACTCGATCAGACCTCTAGTACTGAACTGACCAAAGATGGAGAACATGGTCCTCACGTCAGCGTCGTTCATGAGCATCATTTGGGTGAACCGCACAACCCCGACTGAGTTAGTCGACAGACGTCGATACTCAACACCATCCACCCTCTTTGTGTCCTTGTAGTTGAGTTCGAGGTTGATTTTCTTCAGCTGACTCTTCAACCCGGAGAGGGTGACATCATTGGGAATCATGAACAGATGGGGTAGTTTCCCCCGTTGTAGTAATATGCAGTTAGCTTAGTGTTCGGATCAAAGACAGAGTTTTCCATGGTTTCTGGTTATGAACACAGAGACGCCTATTTATAGAGGTCCATGGGCATCCAGGACCACAAAAATTGTCGGTGCAATGTGGACCACATGAAAAAAAATCATGTTCCAGATTGTATAATCTGAAATGTCTCTCACCCACAGAATGCGCGCAGCTTCCTTCAGTTTGGCCATGTATCGTACAAATTCGGAATACACAATCCGGAAACCATGGGAGTTGTCCGGATTATGTAGTCCGAATTGTGTCAGTTTGTTTTGGACGGTGGTCTGCACCACAAGAAACACGTATTCAAAGGTTTTTACCAGCATTAATGGCTGGTAAAACTCCTTTGAACACGTTTTTTGACCAAAATTAATGGCTAGGCAAATTATTTTCCTATAAATAGCCTCCAAAACCTTCACATTTCTCAAACTTTCTCCTCCTCTCCTCATGTTCATTCTATGCAAAATGTGTTTCCATCGTTGGCCTTTCATAAAAAAAGGATACTTTGGAAACTCAAGGATTATATGACCGGACAACAGGAAGACAACGTGCTGCAAAGAAGCACGGGCTGTCTGGGTGCAAGGCTGACCATCAAGGTCTCTTTCGCCCCATAAACATACCTTACCCCAGTAGACTCCCCCCGACCAACCTTCTTGGGGTAAAGCTATATTTAGTTTTACCCTAGGGAGGTAGGTATTCTACTGGGTTTTTTTTCCCGTATATTTAGTTTTACCCCATTGTAATGTAAATGAATAATCATATTAATAAAATGAGATGTTTATGTATTATTTTTGTTCGTATATTTGTGTGTTTTTTTGGATTTATTTTATGAATTTAGCATCTAATATAATCCGAAAATTTCTTGGAAATTATTTATCCAGATTATATAATTCGAAGGGATTTTATGTAATTTAGCAAGGCACACAAGAACTTAAGAGGGTGGAAAAAGTAATAGTCAAATAATAAATATGTGTGATGTAATGAGCCAAAAACAAGTATGGTTCTAATATGTATGGTGCAATGAATCGAAAGCAAGTACTCCATCGGTCACATAATATGTGTTTTTTTTTTATTCCACACAATTATTAAGGAAATGATTAATAATGTTCACTTTAATAGTAAAATATATTTAATTTACTGAAACATCCTCATTAATTGTTCGAGTATTACTTTGGTTTCCTGATCCAGATTCGCATCCTCTTTGGAACTCGAGTCCCTAATTACTCTTTCTAGGTGGTTAGTAGTACCACTTTTGGCTGCTAACTCCTCAATCATATCGTCCATGATTTCCTTACACCCTATTTATTTAACTTCCCCTAGATTTAGCATTTTGTCAAATACGTTAAATTTGATATGCTCATCTCTAATTCTCAACATTATTTCTCGAGCTTCCAAATCGATCATGGCTCTTCCTGTTGCTAGGAAGGGTCTCCCTAAAACTAATGGACATTCACTATCTTCTTCCATGTCCATAATCACAAAATCCACCGGGAACACAAATCTTCCTACTTTTACTAGTACATCATCCACTATTCCAAAAGGGTGTTTAACATATTGATTTGGTAAGGATAATGTCATTCTATATGGCTTAACAACTAAATCTCCTAATTTTCTTGTCATGGACAAAGGCATTAGGTTAATACTAGCTCAAAGATCACATAATGTCTTGCTTATGTGTACCTTCCCTATTGAACAAGGTATGGTAAAACTTCCTAGATCAATAAAATAAAGTGATAAGTAGAGTATCGTATCTACAGGGATTGTCGTTTCATCCAAGCAATTCGCATTACTTATATTAAGTTTGACGGTAAAATAAAAGAGTTAAAGGGTTAGAGATTTGCAATTTTTATCAGTTTGCAACATAGAAAGTCACCTTTTTTGGTTGCATAAAAGTAAGTAGTGGTTAGGATTCTTCGAATCCCCCCTATATAGTTGTTGGATATTAAATCACATTAATGTCGTGTTTATTTACCTTACGTAGACTATACAAGTAATGAAGCCATTTTGAGGTTACTAACTGATGAGTCAATAAATTAGTGTTTTTAATATATTATTTGAATCCGTTTTATTTAGATTTGATTTCGTTTTATTTAATATTATTTCCTTTTTAGAACTATTTTACTTCAATTGCAAGTTATTATGTTTTAGGAACAAATATCTGATATATTGAGTCTTGGAGCAAAAGAAAGAGGATTAGGAGCTGATTCGGGATGAAAATACGAAATATGAGACAAAAATATGTCAGCCCCTAAGTCAGGAACTTGGCACGGCCCGTGCCAGCCTTCAGGATACTCTTTTGCTCCTTCTGCTTCATGGACAAGCTACCTATTAGTTTACTTCTGACCTAAAAGCCCGTGGTTTCTTGTGGAACATTCTAGTGTGATATTTCTTAGGGGTTAAGTCATTGTAAACTATAAATAGAGTAGCTAGCTATCACAACAAATCATCTTTTGTTCTTGGAAATAATAAGTGACAATTGTTTCTTTGAAAGTTTCAAAGGTACAATTGTCACACTAGAAACGATTAGGTTAAAAATAGAGTATCGTTCATCTTTATTTTTTTTTGTTGTTGTTGTTGTTCTTCTTCTCTTCTATGTCTACAAGGAACGTTAGTGAGTAGACTCTTCTTGTCTTGGGATTGTTGGATAAGTCTAATGACATAATCCTAATCAAACCAAGCCATAAACCCTAATTTTATATAAATA
>Ga0228710_1008008_pt1 | contig 15345 bp, 13 predicted proteins | sample MedpolnodulmetaG_FD_177995 | JGI IMG/M metagenome (GOLD analysis project Ga0228710, IMG submission 177995) | Root nodule microbial communities from Medicago polymorpha collected in Santa Monica, California, United States - pink nodules | ecosystem: Host-associated > Plants > Roots > Nodule...
CCTTGTTTGAAAAAAAAAAAAAAAACTTTTGAGATTCCTTTCCACTCCCACATGCTAGCTGTGATCATAACATTTCACAGGTTGTTATGTTGTGATGAGAAACATACTTCCAAGATACCTCCTACCTACAATACAAAGGAGTTTAGGCGCTGCACATTATTGGCCATATGCACATGCACCCCTTATGTGGCCACTGCCCAGCAACTCAGATATATATCATGCTCTGCATTAGTGACACATGTATATATGGACCACCTAGTTCTGCGACATGGATGAGTACATTGAAACTTCATTGTTCACACGTTGAAAATAAGTTATAGGCTAGGTTAGTCTCATATAATGCTCCAACTCCAAGTTGGAGGGACCGGGAAGTGTTTTGTGAATCCAGCTCTTGGCTCTTACCGACCGTAAAAGACACTTTCTCTATGTGTATCCCAAAATAACCATTTCAAAATGCCGATCTCATATGTATTTTTTGTTTAGAATTACCTCATGTTATGCAGTCTATACTGATAAAAGAAATACTTTATGTGCTCTTAAGAAATCAAGCACATGGCATGCAAAGATTTTGGTTCAACATACATTTATGCTTATAATTGAAAGAATATAATTGAAAATATTTTTGTAAACCCCATCATTGTTTCTAAATCATTTTTTGGACTAATTTTTCATTTTTTTCAGGGTCGTCCATATATACACCTTACAATTGTTGTGTCATCATGGTTTTTCTTCAGTCAAAATATATGTTAAAATAGTAGTACAATTTCTTTCCTTCTTTTTTTCTAGTCAAGTGTAATTATTTATCTTTTTTCTTCCATTTCGCTTGTAATTTCCATCGTTTGGTTGCATGAAAGTAACACATTATTTATTCTAAAACAAAGGTTAAAATCACAATCATGATTCATGACTCTTGTTGCATAAATAGTCAAGGATAAGAATTTTGTGGCATTACTTAAGTTGAGAGTGACTCTGTGGACCAAATCATTATCCAAATACAGTTCATGCTGCTTCATTAATATCATTATATTCTTTGACTGCTTCATATAGGTAGCTTAGCTCTTGTTATAATAAAATAGCAACAACGACAATATAATTATAATAATAATAAAAAATGAAAAAATAATATCTTTCAACCTACATATTTGGTTTCATGTTAAAATTTTACTATCATGTAAGATTTTTATGTTTATAACATAGACATTAATAATACATAGAACTTATCCCCGTGAGTTTAGCTCAGTTGGTAGGGATATTGTATATTATATGCAGGGACCGGGGTTTGAACCCCGGACACTCCACTTCTCCACAATTTAATTGTGTGAGCTCTAGCCACCAGACTACTTGACCAAAAAAATAAAATAATACATAAGACCTTATATAATAATTACAGTTGGACAATACGGTTGGAAATTCTGCCGTTATAATGATGTGTCTCTCTAAACAAATTTTTGTTCAAAAATATACATGACCATTTTTATTGATATGATGAGAAATAATGGGACAAATTTACTTCATATGATCATGTGAAATTTAAATATGAGAGGAATTAAATCATTCGACATACACTCATTTCTTACGTCTTCTTTGCAACTAAAATAAGCTTCAAACTCTTTTTGAAGGGAAAATAACCTTCAAACTTAAAAGTGTTTTATTTTATGCACTTCCACGATACCAACTTAATTTGAAGAAAATGGGACAAATATGAGAAACCAAAAAAAATACGGGACACACATTTATCTTTATGTTGGTATTTGCAAGACCATAATTGTTGGTATTAATTTGCATGTGGGCTATTCTTATGCAGTCTCTTTATAATAAAGCCTTCTAGCTTATTTGTTACTCAACAAATTGCCATGGTCATGGATGAATTCCTGCTCAAAACTCTCATTTCAAGCATTCTCACCTTCTTAATTGGATTCTTCATTTATCACATAAAGAAAACACATGGTCATCGCCACATAACTGCACCTCAAGCAGGAGGAGCATGGCCTATTATTGGCCATTTGCACCTCTTTGGAAGTAAGCAACTTACACACAAAACACTTGGTATGATGGCTGACAAACATGGACCAATTTTCACAATCAAACTTGGTTCATACAAAGTTCTTATACTTAGTAGCAGTGAAATGGCCAAAGAATGTTTTACCATCCATGACAAAACTTTCTCTACCAGACCCTTAGTTGCAGCCTCAAAGCTAATGGGTTACAACTATGCTATGTTTGGTTTCACTCCTTATGGTCCTTATTGGCGTGAGATAAGGAAATTAGCTACACTTGAGCTTCTTTCGAATCACCGACTCGAACTGTTGAAGGACACAAGAGTATCTGAGGTAGAAGCTGCAGTGAGTGAGCTTCATAGGTTATGGTCGATAAAGGGTAGTCCAAAACAAGGTGTTTTGGTTGATATGAAGCAGTGGTTTGGTGATTTGACACAAAATATTGCGCTGAGAATGGTGGGAGGGAAGACATACTATGGTGCTGGTGAGGGTGAAGCTAGGAGGTATAAGGAAGCTATGAGAGATTGGGTGTGTTTGTTTGGTGTGTTTGTGGTGTCTGATGCAATTCCATTTTTGGGTTGGTTAGATATTGATGGTCATGAGAAGGCCATGAAGAAAACTGCTAAGAAACTGGACACTCTGGTTGAAGGATGGCTGGAGGAACATAAAAAGAAAAGAGCTTTAGGTAACAGTGGAAAGGAAGAACAGGATTTCATGGATGTCATGTTGAATGTTCTGCAGGATTCAGAGATTTGTGGTTATGATTCAGATACAATCATCAAGGCTACTTGCCTGGTATGTTTTGAGCTTTATTTTTTCCCATGGTTGCTACTGTGAAATCTTGCATCTGACTATGCATATTTGGATTGAATTTGAGTTTGACTAAATCATAATGGCACCTTAACTTATCTCTTCAAAAAAAAAAATGGCACCTTAACTTAGTTGAAACTCCAGTGTAACTTTTGAAAAAATCACGGTCACACACCGTGATTCTATACTAAACCAACTGTCAATCTAAACATGCACATGAACTTGGGACTTCATGTATGAACACATGTTACCGTGTTAACTTCTCCAAATTCAAGTTCTTTTTTGTCATATATTCTGAATCAGCACAACATCCTTGTTTTGTTCAGAAGAAAATCTCAGTTTTCGGTACATATTATTACCTTTTCAGTTTGAGAACTAACTTTGAGTATATATTGGTAGAATCTGATTTTAGCAGGAAGTGACACCACCATGGTGACCCTAACATGGGCACTATCCCTCCTACTCAATCATCAAATGGAACTTAAAAAAGTACAGGATGAGTTAAACACTCATATTGGAAAGGACAGGAAGGTGGAAGAATCTGACATAAAGAACTTGGTCTACCTCCAAGCCGTTGTCAAGGAAACGTTGCGCCTATATCCACCAAGTCCAATTATCACCTTGCGTGCAGCAATGAATGACTGCACTTTTTCATGTGGCTATCACATTCCTGCTGGTACACAGTTGATGGTGAATGTATGGAAGATCCACCGTGATGGTCGTGTTTGGACTGATCCTCATGATTTTAAGCCTGAGAGGTTCTTGATAAGCCACAGAGATGTCGATGTCAGAAGTCCGAACTGTGAGCTCGTCCCTTTTGGTTCTGGAAGGAGAGTATGCCCTGGAGCGTCATTGGCTCTGAGAATGGTGCAATTGACATTGGCTAGACTGCTACACTCTTTCAATGTTGCTTCTCCTTCAAATCAAGCTGTAGACATGACAGGAAGCCCTGGACTCACTAATTTAAAAGCAACCCCGCTTGAAGTTGTCCTTACTCCGCGTCTAGATACCAACCTTTACGAGGACTAGATTATAAATGAAAGTATTCATTAAATAGATGTGATCTCAACTCATTATATTAGGCTGGTTTTCCCTAAATAACGGCAACACTCTATAGGTTGCAATGAGACGTTTGATGGAGCTGTAATGTAACTTTTTTTTTTGAGAGATGGAGCTATGATGTATTATAAAAGTTGATATTTGGTGCAATATGCACTATTAAGATAATTATTCTCTATTTTTTTTTTCGGTCAAAAAGATAACTCTAATTTTGGTTCACATTCACCGATCATACGATCTACAACTCATGTCTGTCTACACTCTATCGCCAAAAAGGAGAGTGGGTGAAAATTTTTATGTATTTTATGCCATCCATAAATAGGATTAAATTAGAACCTGATTGGAAGCTTAAGCCTGAAGCATCATGTATAGAATAAAAAAGTAGGTTTGCAACCAAAATATAAGATGGACAGAAAAACAGTGATATACAAATTCAAACATCAAGATATTACTTTACCATGTAACAAAAAATATGAATTTGAACATTACACCATGACCTTTGTGGCATGTGCTGACTGACTCACCAGCATTCCCTAACCACATGAAATCTTACCTACATGTGTCTAGTGCATCTTACAAGTTGATAGCTTGTAGAAGTTACATTCCCTGTTACACCTAGTTAGCAATATATGTACAACAGTACAAGGACAGAATTCAAGTCATGCATAAGCATGACTTCCAACTCATGCCTGAACTAGCAATTAATGAGAGAATGAACTCGCCTCAGTGCTATACATTGAGTACTCACTTGCATTAAAATTTGGTTTCTCTTCACTCCACTTCAAAATTTCCTTGGCATATTTAAGGGACGCATCAACACTATCAGGTTCCAACCCCTTCACCACAGAAACATACAACTTCCGTCCCGTAAGCGATGAAAAAAGCCTTTTAAACTTAACTGCTATGTAATGGGAAGCCAGTTGACCAAGGGAAGGATTATTATTAATGCTGTTGCTATTGCTGTTGGTGCGATTGCGGCTAGTTATTGGATGAAAATCAGAGAACCAGTCACACTTGGTCAAAGGAACTTGTTCGACTTTCTCCTCAAAAAGATCAAATTTATTCAATATCAACAGGAATTCCATTTGCTCAAAAGTTGGATGAGTGACAATGGTTTCAAAAAACTTCATGCTCAATATCATCTTGTTTGTGAGAGAACCATTTCCATCGACAGAAAACTGATCATAGTCACTCAAGGAAACACAGAAGATGACCATTTCAACATCCTCAAACATCTCTAGCCACTTGCAATTTTCTCCAAGTCCCCTTGCATGCACTCTAATCAGTTGATACCTGCTAACCACCAAAAGAAGTACAAATCATCAGAAACATTCAATAGCAATATCTTTTTATCCTCCAAATAATTATAAAGAAACAAGTTACATATCATTTATCCTCCATTGTTTTTCTTAAACATTTTATAGTGAGGACAGACACAACCAGGGCTCAACAAAAGCATTTTAATAGTGAGGTGCAAAAATATTTTTCACCAACTTCATAAGCTTCCAACTACAATTCTACCATAACCCCGATGTACTTGCATTTACATCCCCATCCTCCAGGCAGTTTTACATGTGTTATTTTCCAAGAGGAAAAACAATCATAACAGCAATTGGGTTAATCAGGACCACAACCCATTCCAAGGATATAACAACAGGCATAAATAAATTTGTTGTTGAAACAAACACAAGATATTTACACCTACCTAGCCAAAGAATCATATTGATCAGTAGTGTCCACAGTTTCCTCAGGAGCTGATTGGGGAAATGAAAACTCCACACAAGCCAGCCCATTTGATGAAGTAACTCCTTCAGCATAGAGGATATCTAAATCTGAGGGTTCATAATCTGTCCTTAATATTTTGACAGCCTAAACAAAATGTGTTGTGTTAGATTCATTGTCCCTTAACAGTACAAGATTGTCAAAGATATTAACCCAACAATTACAATTAATTTGATGAAAGAACAGATACAAATTAATAGCAACTAAAAATAAAAAATGGCCTTTACCCGCTCTAAGAAATAAGTGGCAACACTAGGCAGCATTTCCAATTCACTTCTTCTTTCATATGTGGCCTTAATGGCAGCATCATTCCATAATTCCTCAATCAATGGTGCATATTCACGAGTAGCAGCAGGAAAAATAGCTTCCAGTTTGCCAGATGCCATAGTTTTCAGCAACCAATCAGAGAATGCTTTCAGCCTTGGGCCAATGGAATATACTGTCTTATCATCGGGTTTTGGATTGGTTCCTGTAGTAAATCATAATCATAACCGACAACCTTTTAGAATAAATGGATGCACTAAATTAGCCTCCTATATTGAAATTTCTATTCATCATCCAATCAAACATTAGAGATCCTACTATTTTGCCGACAATCATTTAGTTGCATATCAACTTGAGTGTTTGAAAAAAATTAACACTTTTTACCAGTTGAGAGCATGAATTGGAAGTACAATATAATATTTCATTCAAGTTCTAATGAAGATAAATATATCCAACTATAAAGCAAACTTTAAACATCACACACAGATTATTATAGCTACAACGACTCAACGATAAACATACAGATTATGCAATTCTTAGTTAATGTGCAAGGCAAAGAGCATCTCATACTTTCAACAGACCAACACTTTCATAAGAAACTAATCTATTCAAATATCCTATTAGAATAATTATCATTACGAAACTTGGACCTCAAGTTATCATTAAGAAACTTGGACCTCAACTCCTCAAGGATCTTGCACCTCAAGAAACAGTTACTTACTAGTTAATTAGTATTAATTTGTAACTTGGCACACAAGGCTTAGCATTAATTTGTACCTTGACACACAAGGCTTAAGTGTGTGTGTGTGTGTGTGTGTACTCTCTCAATGCAAATGAGACACAACCAATATTCCTATCATGGTATCAGAGTGCTTCGGCCAATATTTCTTCTAAGTTAGCAGTCCAACATTTCTATCATATCCAATCAAACCTTGGGAGATCCTACCATTTTGCTCACTATCATTTAGTTGCATATTCCTCAAGTGTTTGGAAAAAATAAACACTTCTTAACTAGTTGAGCATGAACCGGAAGCACAATATTGATAAAATTTAAAGTTCTAATGAAGATAAAGATACCAAATTACTCCCTCCGTTTCAAAATGAAAGTCTTTTAAGGTTTTTACACACATATTAAGAAATCCAATGGTTAAAAGAAAGAGAACTGTTATTTTACCAAACTTTCCTTATTAACTTTTGGTTAGTTTTCCATTAAAGTAAAAGTAATACTTTGGAAGTAGTGTGCATAGTATTAATTGGAGGGTACAATTGAAAATAAAAAGTTATCATTGCATTGGAAACTGAAAATGACATTCATTTTGAAAGAAAAAAAATTATTAAAGTGACACTCATTTTGAAACGGAGGGAGTATAAAATAAACTTTAAACATGACACACAGATTAATAAAGCTATAGTGATTCAAAGATAAACAGAGATTATGCGATCCGAGTTAATGTACAAGGCAAATAAACTAATCTTAAAAGCATCTCATATTTTCAACAGATCGACACTTTTCATAAGAAACTCGTCTACTATGAAATATGGATCATACTTATAAGTTATAACGAACACACTAGTATTTCATATCATTACATATAGGCAATTTTCTTTTTGACAAGAGGATTTCCCATAGAAATATATGACATGTTTTAACACTCAGTCCACAGAAGGCACTTGTCAGAAATAAGATAAGTCAAATTTTTTATACCCTAAGTAATATGAATGAGTTGGTTATATTGTGCCACTTATCAAGGGACAGAAGACAACATATAACTATGAGCCACAACGATTCAACCATGCATTCAACTCACATGCTAGAAACATGTAAACATACCAGAAACTGTTTGGACTAACATGAAAGGAAAATAGCATGGTTATTGAGTCAAAAATAATAAGAATGTTTCAGAGAGAGAAGTGCAAAGGATGGAGACAACACACTCTTACCTGTTGTATCAAGCACGGAAGATTGCCTTTTCGTTAAATCTGCCAATATTTCATCCTCAAAACGCTCACGGCCCTCAAGGAGTATGCCAAGGTAGGTGTAAACATTGCTCTGAATGGTCAATATAATATTTTCATGCTCATCTTCTGAGAAGGGGATGCTTTTGTAAAGAATCTTGGCCTGCCATAAAGATTTGCAATACTATGAATACATCACTTATTACTTGCAAATATCAGTAATTTTGTTTTCGATTCTAGAAGTGGGGCTGGCAAAAATTTATTTCAACAATAGTCAAATACCCATGTATAACCAGATACTACGCCAATCTATGATATTAGTTATCAATTTTTCCTTTAATTCAAAATTTGCTTTGCTGAACATGGAAATACGTGATGACAGAAAGGAATGTATCATACTCCCTAGATCCTATTTATAAAAGACAACTAGGGTTTTTTTGTCCTCAATATAAGAAACATAGCACTATTTAGTCTATTAATTAATTATAGAATTTCCTTTTACATACCTGCTTCATTGTGAGTTTTATTTTAACAAGAAATCCATCTTTTTCATCCAATTAGATACATTAGTCAATTAAATGGATTATTTCTTTAAAAAAGTAGCATTAACTGCCTTCAAGGTGGTTCCTTGTATTTTGGTCATTTATTTCTTATTTATACACAGGACTTGAGCGAGAAATGATTAACATATATCGCAACTTTTGCAAGATAGATGGCTGCAATATATTATAACTATCTAGGTTACTATTAGAGTCTAGAAAACTCCCAGAGGTTACTCTTATTAATGTTTTCTAAATTAATAAAAACAAATTCGGGAACCCATGCTAGAATAGAATATATTTTGTAAAATAACCAAAAGAAAGTAAGTATTGCTCACGACTTGATGCACAGACTCAAGTACTCGAATGAGAAACTTTAATCACCTGCTTAAAAATAGTGCTCGTTCCAGATCCACTGCAACCAACCAAGAGAAGCTTCTGAACTATTCCGTGCTCAAGGTAGTCGGGAATTGATCTGCTAGCCAGATTGGAGTGTTGTTCTCCAAGAGAATTCGAGGATTTAGAAGGAACTGGCAGGGACAGGAAAGCGCATACAAGCTTGGTTCCAGCCTAGCAATTGAAATAAAATAGCATGTAGCAAATACCATTGGGCTAGAAGAAAATAAGCGACAAATACACTCCAAAAAGGTAAGTTACCTTTCCCCATATGTACCCTCGTGTATTCTTCTGTCCCTCTTCTTGATAGGAACCATCCTCATTGACCCAAAAATGTGGGTTACCAGCAGTCTGAACTCCTGCCAACTGCACAACCAAAATACAATTCCTTCAACAATTGTGCTTAACAAAAAAAAGATATATAATTCTTAATAGAGGGTCTTTCAAAACTATCTGTGCATATATTAAATAAATTTTCGACCTGCAACATTCGAAGCTCCACTTTTGTTATTTCACGACCATTAACGAAAACCTGCGTGTTTCCATTGCTAGCATCTGGCTGGATGGGACTTCCAACATTCAGATGGGCACTTATAATACTGGAAGGCTTCTGTCCTTCCTGTGAAACCACAAACCAAAACCAGCATCCATAATTAAGCATAAGAAGCATACAAATCAGAAATTCATGGAGAAAAAACATATGCATGTATAAATAAACAAATATATACCTTCCCCCAAAATCCAGATACTTTATCATACCAATAGTTTCCTGGCTTAAGCTTCTTTGGAGGGTTCTGACAGTTCTGTAAGGTAACTAATTCCTCATAAGAAAGTGGTTTCCCATTCACACAAATGTAATTCGGTGGAAGCTGATTTGCTTCACAAAACCTCTCGGCTTTCATTATCTGTCTAACCTCCAACTGATTAAGGAATCGCTTAAGCATCCGAGAACATTTCCCTAAATTTGCTCTATTTGACTCATCTATAGCAAATCCAATGCAAGTAACACACTTTCTACCTTCCGGCATAGACCCCATTGCTCTAAGCACACAATTACTACAATACTTTGCATCACAAACCAAACATACCTCTTTATCAGTAAACCTATTCCCCTTAAAACATCGATAACACGACCCTTTCTTTCCCTTCGTCAACGGCTCCCTTTTAACCGGTCTAGTCATGGTTTCCTCAACTTCAAACTCCTCATTCAAATCATCATCACCATCCTCATCAGATTCCACATCAAAAGTAACAGCCGGAACACGTTTACCATCACAATCCTCCGCTTTCAACGATGAAACACGCGTAGACGGATATTCTAAACTCAACACTGACTCAGTTGAACCCCAATCTTGTTGATTCAACTCCATAGTACTAGAGCTTCTAGTTCTACTGCTAGGTAACTCACTGGAGGTTGATTCTTCGAGCAACCTCGAAGAATCACCCAAATCGGAAAACTCGCCGGAGATTTCATTTTCAATTCCGTTCGAGAAATCAAACGGTCCAGAACTACTTAATTCACCAGATAGTTCACAGACGTTAATCTGCGAACCACGGTGATCGAAAGCGATGACGGAAGTTGGAGAAACAGTTCTATCCGAAGCTAATTCAAGTTCTTTGGAAACCCTAGATTCGCCGGAGTTTAATGTTCTAAGCTCCTTTGCATGGTGCGGTGGTAAAAGAGGTTGCACAACCGGTAAAGAGAGAGTTTCGGAGAGAGGAACCTGAGAAACGACGGCGGCGACCGGAATGTTGTCGACGGTGATGGGAACAGCTCGGGGAAGATCGTAAGATAACGGTGGACCGTCGTATTCGACGGCGAAGGAATATTCCGGCGCCGGCGACATGATTCTAATTAAAGAGGAAATGCAATGAAAGCATGAGAGAAAAAAGGAAATGGAATTTTTGTAGTAAAAGATTATTGGAATTTGCGAGAAGGATTTGGTGAAAGGAATAATAGGTTTGTTTGTTCAGTGGAGTGTGCAGTGCATATAGATTAGGGAAATGAAATGAAATTTTGTGTGAGTGTAAAGAAAGGGAAAACAAAAAGGTAATTTTAAGGTGAAATTTTTTGGTATTAACAAACTATTAAACTAGTATTAAATATTCCCAAAAAAAATTAAAAATTATAGTTGGGAGTTTTTTTTTCCAACCCTCCAATTCTCTTTTGAGAAAATTATATGCTAAATTGGAGTTTGGTAGAGGTAGAGACACAAGTAAAGTCTGATAAAAAAAATTATTTTATATAGGAATTAAACTCATATTTAAACAAGTCGGACTTTGTAGAGTTCTATAATAATTTGGAGTTTGATCAAATGAGTTTTTCTCTAATAGATAAAAGTCTATCTTCATTCAAATCATTGTAATTGTAAATGTTATTTGAGTCTAAAGTCGCTCCACTATAAATTGAGGCGTCATCTCTTCACCAAATTTGTTTATTTTAAACAAAAATTTATATAAATTTGATCTCACATGCTTAAGACATATCTTTAATGTGTATCACTAATTAACATCATAACCCTAAACATGAGAGTTGAACTCGGTCGTTATGATGCATGAACCAACTTCTTACAAACTCAATTAACATAGATATTTTTTTTAAGGGAACCTAGCTATCATTTGGTAATATAGTGATAATGATGTAAGGTGAAGGAATAGGGTATAGTGTAGTGGTGGAACAGAAGTGAAAAAGAAAGGAGAACAGGTTACAGGAAAGTGAAACGGGAAATGTGGAATTGGAATCTTTGTGCTTTTTGTTTGGCGAATGTGGGGTTTGAAGTTTGCCCACCACTTTTGTCCTTTTGCATAGGTGAAGTTGGCATCCTATCCTATCCAATCTTGTTTTAATGTCTATTAACTATAATTTACTATAACTACTCATTCTAATCTTTTGATTAGATTTTTTTGTTACAGTACTACATTGTTTATGTTACTTTATAAGGTTTTTTCTTTTTCTATACGTCTCTTATATATTTTAATTAAAGAAGTGGGGGAAATCGCTTTCATCTAATTTCCTTTTTGAACCAAGAAAGGATGGGGTGGCCCAGGTTTTGGTGCTACATATATGTACACATTAAACCCAGTCACCCACGAACAAAAAGCACTCCATTAGTGTGACATGTTCATTTATTAGTGAATGAATGAAGGAATGAAGGATGTGTTAGAATTTTTATATTCTATTGTTAAACAGTTTTTAATTTTATTTTTTCTATATTGAATCAGTTATTCAGTTTTTTTTTAATCTCTTTGTTGTTTGTTGTTATTTTGTTTCTTACGTTTTCCTTTTCAAGTGTACTGTGTTACAAGAAGCAATACTTGCACGTTACTGGATTCTGATTCGACCTCTCGATATGAGTTTTTCAGCACAGTGTTGCGTGTGAATCCTTTCTCAGTTGGAGTCTTCCGTTTGTCATTAGGGAATTTCAACTTTTCTTTTTAATGAGAAAATAGATTTTTAGTTAGAAACTAAACAAGGCAAAACTAACCTCTCTTACATGATGGCATTTAGGGTGTGTTTGGTTTGGAAGAGAAATTGTGAAGAGAGTGAGACAGAGTGAGAGAAGAGAGAGAGATGTGAGAAATAGAGTAAATTTTATGTATTGTTTGATAAAGAGAAAGATTAAAGAAATAGGAGAGAGAGAATTTGATGTATTGTTTTATATAAGAGAAAGATCAGAGAAATAGGAGAGAGAAGTAGGTTGATTTTATGAATTGACAAAAAAGCTTATATATAAAATTCAAACTTAAAACATATCGTAGGAATAGGAAATCAAATTTGAGAAGTGCTATACGGGAGTTAATTTCACGAAAATTCACGGACGCCTCAATATATAAGCAACCTGAACGGTTGCTATTGACTTTTTTTTATTTTAAATTTTAAAAGTTGCACTATGTCTTCATCAATTGCCACCGCCAATGCTACTTTCAAAGGAAAACCATCTCAACTGAAACGTAACAACACTCACAATGCTTCATTTCCCAACAACGATGGATCCCCATCCTTTGGTCAATCTCGTCGAGTGATCTGTCAATATTGTGACAAACCAAATCACACGGCAAAGGTCTGCTACAAATTACATGGTTACCCAAAGCGCACCAATGGTCCCATGGCTCATCATACTCGTACAACGCCTCATGCAGCTTCTCAAGATTGGATCATGGATTCGGGTGCAACCCACCACATCACCAATGCTTTGGATAACCTTCACTTGAACCATCCTTATCATGGCAGAGACGAGTTACTAGTTGGTGATGGAACGGGCTTATCCATCACACATACTGGTAAAACATCTATCAACACTTCCTCTCATTCACTTCAACTACCACATGTTTTACATGTTCCCAAAATCTCCAAAAATCTTTTATCTATTTCATCTCTCTGTCAAACTAACCCTATTTCTATGGAATTTTTTTCTGATTATTTTCTGGTGAAGGATTTGAAGACAAGGGTCCCACTAATCAAAGGTCACCATAAGCAAGGTCTCTACATCCTACCACAGCCAACAACCATCCCTACAACACTACACGCCACCTCCACCAACCTCCCATGGCATCATATCCTTCGTCACCCATCAGATCGTATTTGAGTCAATTTCCTTCGATTTCCTTTCTTCAAGCAAATAAAACAGAAGGATCAACAACCATGCATCTCGTGTAACATAGTTAAGAGTCATAAGTTACCGTTTTCTACATCTAGTATCTCTAGTAAAAAACCTCTTGAACTATTGTATACAGATGTATGGGGACCTTCCCCCACAAAATCAATAAATGGATGTGTTTATTATTTGATTATTGTAGATCACTTCACAAAATACATTTGGCTTTACCCATTGAAAAATAAATCTGATGTGTCTATTATTTTTCCAGCCTTCAAAAGTCTTGTTGAAAAATATTTTAATTTACCCATTGTAAGTTTACACTCAGATAATGGAGGTGAATTCATAAAACTCAAGACATTTCTTACTACTTATGGCATATCTCATTACACCACCCCACCACATACACCTGAACTCAATGCCATAGCTGAACGTCGGCATCGACACATTGTCGAAACCGACAAGGCTCTCTTACATACCGCTAATCTACCATTATCTTTTTGGAGTCATGCATTTCGCACAGCTGTTTACCTCATCAATAGACTCCCAACACCGGTCCTTCAAATGAAATCACCATTCCAATTACTTCACAAAACTGAACCCAATCCCTTACACCTTCATTCCTTTGGATGCCTATGCTTCCCATGACTAAGACCGTACACCTCAAACAAACTCCAACCACGATCTCACCCTTGTATCTTTATTGGCTATGCCGATACACAATACGCTTACCATTGTCTAGACCCCAACAAAAATAAAATATACACCTCCAGACATGTAAAATTCTATGACCACATCTTCCTTTACAACACATGCCAACCACCCAATAATTCCTCACCAAAATTACCTAACATTCCACAACAACCTCTGCACACGTTCATTCCTATACCAACCCAAGACCATCCAACAAACACTCTACAACATGAAACCTCCCACTATACTGAATCAAAATCAACCACTCAACACCCATCGACACCTACTCTTATTGAGCACTTGCCAACCATAATCGATCAACCAATCCCTTGTCAGGTGATCAATGAAGAGGGTCCCTCCACTTTGAGTTCTTTATCAGGTAATGATCAAAATATTTCACCTCATGTTCAAATACCTTTGCAAACTAATCACCATGCAGTTCTGTTACCTACAAGTTGGCATGTTACTCGATCACAAAACAACATTTTCAAACCAAAAAAACTTTTTCAAGTTACTAAGTACCCCTTGGCAAAAAATGTTGAACCCTCCAATGTCAAAGAAGCCATGAAACATAAACATTTGAGGAAAGCCATCTATGAAGAGTTTGAAGCTTTACTAAGAAATGGAACATGGTCCCTTGTCCCACCTCCAAAAGACACCAACATTGTGGGATGCAAATGGTTGTTTCGCATCAAAAGACATGTCGACAGCTCTCTTGCTCGCTATAAAGCTCGCCTTGTTGCAAAAGGCTTTACTCAATGTCATGGAGTAGACTTTCATGAAACTTTTGCTCCGGTGGTTAGGCCTCAAACAATCAAAATCATCCTTACTCTTGCTTTAGGACACAAATGGCAAATGCACCAACTTGATGTTAACAATGTTTTCCTTCAAGGATCTCTCTGAGAACAAGTTTACATGAGTCAACCACCTGGACTCAAGGATTCTCAACACCCACACTATGTATGCAAACTACACAAAGCCATCTATGGCCTTCGTCAAGCCCCCCGGGCATGGCATGATGCTTTGAAGAACTTCACAGTGTCATACGGGTTTTCATGTAGCAAGACTGATCCATCTCTCTTTATTTATGCCACTAGAGGTATTCTCTCTTATTTCCTTGTATATGTTGATGACTTACTTCTGACAGGAAACAACAACCACTTCATGCAAGAATTCATCTCCAGCCTATCTCAAAAATTCTCATTGAAGAATATGGGAGCTCCCCACTATTTTCTTGGTATAGAAATCATTCCC
>Ga0228710_1008009_pt1 | contig 15345 bp, 20 predicted proteins | sample MedpolnodulmetaG_FD_177995 | JGI IMG/M metagenome (GOLD analysis project Ga0228710, IMG submission 177995) | Root nodule microbial communities from Medicago polymorpha collected in Santa Monica, California, United States - pink nodules | ecosystem: Host-associated > Plants > Roots > Nodule...
TGGGTATATCCGTGAGGTTTAAGAAAGAACATAGAGGCGAGTGTATCTAAACTTAGATAAATGTTTCCCTCAATCTTATTGATACCACTCTCCTCACCCACTCCAAACTTCCTAGCAATGAAGGTGAGGATTCCACCTACCACTATATCACCTTTGTCATCCGGTTTCTTTTTAGGAATTGAAACAAGATGATCAATCAAATAATAGCAAACGTTAACAGGGTGGTTATAAAGAATGACCCACAACATGAACAATTCATCAGTTCTCATAATTCCTTCCTCTTTCCTACCCCATATGGTGCAAGTCATAACCCTTTGAAGGTACCTAAGCACATGGTTGTGAATGTTACTAGCCTTATTGGAGCGGGAGTTGTATTGGTTTAAATCGGTTATGCTTTTCTAAAAGGCAACGGGGTCGTAGTCGGACGGTCTTAAAGTTTGATCCCAAGAGTCATGTATATACCCCGCATTTTCGAGGCCAAGTTCGGAACAAAAATCTTCCAATGACATCTCATAATCAACATTTAAGAGCCGGAATGCGACCTTATGATTGGGGTTATCCGTCTTCGACCTATCTTTATCAAAAGAAATAGAGCTCATGAACTCGTAGGTGAAGTTTTCAAACCCCCTCATAGGTTTCAACATCTCGACCAACCCTAAGTTATTCAACAGCCTAATCACATGATTCTCTATTCCTAGTCTATTCATAGCATTAGCATCAGGATATCTACAAGCAGAAATAGGTCTAGACATAAGACATTTATACCCACTCATTTGCTTGTCGTCTTTAAAATGGATGCCATGATTCTTGGTTGTTGCTTTCTTTTTCCCTGCACCACATCTAGAGCTTTCAATCTCCTTTCCTTTCCTCTTGGGTGCCATTTGACCTTAGTTTACTTGGTGTTGGTTTTGGGTTGAAGGTTAGGGTTTGGAAAGGTTTTGTGTGGAAAATGTTGGTTTAGTGATGGGGTTGGGGTTTAAGTGAAGTTTATGGGTTTAATGATGGAGATTGGTGAAGAAATTAAGGTTTTTAGGTTAGGTTTTGATGGATTACGAATTTGGGAAATTTGGATGGATGAAAGTTGTTTTTGATTGGTGGTTTATGTTTGGAATGATTATTGGAGATGAATTGGGTTAGAAATTGTTGATTTTGGTTGAGTTTTGGTGGAGGTTTGAAGGTTTGAAGGTTGGGTGTTAATGGAGTTTTTAGAGAAAAGTTGGGTAGAAGAAAGAGTTGTGGTGTGTGAATGGAGAAGAAAAAAAAATTCAAGGTATAGGGGACAACACAGAGGCACGGCCGTGCCTCCCTAAGCACGAGTCGTGCCTGTCTCTCGGCCAAATGTTGGTTTTTGGTGGTTTTGGCTTGGCACGGGCCGTGCTAGTCTTTCTGGTCAAGGCGAGTCAAAAAATTTCTCCTTTTCATATCGTATTCGGACAAAAACCTACAAAACAAATAAAAACAACACAATACAAACAAAAATAAAGCAATTAAAATTGTGGGTTACCTCCCACGAAGCGCTCGTTTAGAGTCATTAGCTTGACGGTTAGAAAGCGTCCTTAGAAAGGATCAAAGAGATCATATTGTGCAGAGGACGCTAGAAAGCGTTCTTTTACATCATGATCCTTAATCATGCAACAAGAATAAATGGAGGGACCTTTCATGACATTTTCCAACTCAAATCCTATCATTTCATCACTCACTTGAAAAACAATCTTACCATTCTTAACATCTACGATAGCTCCCGCAGTAGCGAGAAAAGGTCTTCCTAGAATTATAGGTGTCATGGTCCTCTTCAATGTCAACTACCATAAAATCAGCCGGGATGTATATCCCTTCTATCTTAACGGGTATGTCCTCAACAAATCCAACCGGTTGGATAGTAGAATGATCAACTAACTTCAAGGACATCTCAGTAGGCTTCAACTCTCCTATCCCCATCCTCTTAAAGAGGGACAAAGGCAACAAGCTAACACTAACTCCTAAGTCACACATGACTCTATCTATGGTCTCACTCCAAATCACACAAGGGATGACAAAACTTCCTGGGTCTCTAAGCTTAGGAGGCGGCTTCTTAATGATTGCACTACTTTCCCTAGTCAAAGCTATTGTCTCATTGTGCTTTATACTCCTTTTCTTTGAAAAAATTTCCTTTAAAAACTTAGCATATAGAGGCATTTGAGACAAAGCTTCCGCAAAGGGGATATTGATGCAAATCTTCTTAAGCATGTTAACAAATTTATTAAATTGTGCCTCCAAGTTAAGCTTAGCAAGCCTTAATGGGGAAGGGACTTTGGTTTTATCAAGCGGTTTCTCACCCTCTATCATGGCTCTCTCACCTAGAAGCTTAACACTCTCTCCCTTAATGTCTTTAGCCTTGGCAAATGTATCTTCTAACTTACTACCCCCAAAAGAAATAACGTTAATGTGGGCATTGGGGTTGGCTTCGATTTGGCCAGGAAAGACTCTCGGTGTTTGAGAAGTAGTAGCCACTTGTTGGGCCACTCGGTCGATTTGAGTTTCAAGCATTTTAGTATGAGTACCAATAGTCTACTTTATAATTGAGTTAAAAGATGAACTTTTATTCAAAGAAAAAAAGATGGTTTTACAAACTAGATGGCTGCTCTATTTAGAGTCTAACATTGACTTGAGCCCCAAGAATTAAATCACTAAAGTGTTGCACAAAAAACCATGGACTCTAGGTTAGAAATACTATAATAGGCAGCTTGTCGAAGAAGCAAAAGCAGCAAAAGGGTAATATGGGGCGCACCTATGCTATATTTTGGTACAAGATCTTCAATTTATTTGCACAAGATATTTTTGTATAAGATCTTCAAATTTTTGGCATGAATCAGCTTCTATTCTCCTTTCTTTTGCTCTAAGACTCAATCTTTTGAATATTTGTTCTTGAAATAAAATAACTTGCAATTGAAGTAAAATAGCTCTAAAAGGAAATAAAAACATATTAAATCTAAATAAAATAAACTCAAATATTATATTAAAATAACTAATTATCGACTCATTATTGACTCATCAGACGCCGTCTGATCACAAGGATTTCATGGTACATCAAAGGATTTCGTGCCACCATTCAGAGGAACGCCAAAGCAAAGATTTCGAATGTGAAAATGATCGCGACACAATTTGAAACAATGTGGTACAATTTTTATTAAATATATTGTACACACAAGATTAGTAAAGAATCGTGCCAAGACCTTTGAGCATTCTCATTTTATCGAACTAGATCTTGTCTATTAAAGCTCTTTTGCAATTCTGATAAAGGGTTCGATTGGAGGTTTTGAAGACATGTAAAATTTTCAAATTCATTAGTTGTTTATACTTTAGTGATGAGTAGTTAATTTACTTTTGATTAAGTCTTATATGGATCTATTTCCAATTGTTTGAACCATGTAATTGTGAAACTTTATTCAATACAATTACAACCCTGGTCTTTATTCAGTATAGTTGTTCTTAATGCCTTTTATATATTGTTAATGTATGAACTGATATCAAATATATCAACTAAATATACTAGCCTTAACTGTTGAATTCGATCTAAAATAAGGCCTCGGTGATTCCGCAAAGTTTAGGAGATAGGGGACATTATAAATAAAACTTTTTATTGCCACATTTCATTTCATTGCCACCATCTTGTAAGTACAAAATAATAACTTCAAGAATTATGAAATTAGGAAGAAAAAAAACCAATTATTCGGTGCAAGCAGAAAAACTAAATTGCAGCAAGTAAAATATTTTAAGATAAGCTATAGTATACAATTCTTTTGCTAGCTCAAGTGCTCATTCATCTCAATATTATGTTTCATATCGGTACACAGTAACCTTTGCGACACCTAATATTCATCCCAGCTCTTCGTATACAATCTTTATCTGTTATACAAGGGTTAGGAACATGTGAATAAAAACAATTAGATATTGTTATGAGATAAAACATGGAAAGAAATAGAATTAGAAGATAAACAAACTTCAGAGTTTCATCCATATTTTTTTCTCATTGCATATAAAAAATAGCATATGACATGATCTCTTTATAGTTTATAAATTCCATGGTCTTATAAAATTTAATAAATAGTTTAATTTAAAAACCCTTGGTCAAATTAGAATCATTATTAATTGTTTCTTAAGTATATCAGTGTGTTGTATTTGTCCCTTAAACACACTTAAGAAGCATGTCATATTGTAAACTAAATAATCATAAGAATTGAATATTATTTTTCCTAAAAAAAAAAGAATATTATTTATCTATCTTTTAATTACTTTTTCCTTCAAACAAAATTTCATTACCTTTTTAAGCCTTCGTGATAATGAAGGGAAAATATATTATTTTCGACCCTGGTAAAGCTATCAACTGTTATTGGATTGTAAAGAATGTATACTTAAAAAGATAAATTATTTTTGTAAATTATTTTTTCTTTCATACTCACATTATGTTTTTACTTTCTCTCTCTATTGTTTTGATTTCCGTGTCAATGCATACTTTTCTTTGTAAATTATGGTTATCACAAAAGTTGTCACACAAATGGTTATTCAAATAACACACCTCATTTAAAAATTGTCATTGCATAATTCATTTCACTTTCTCATTCACATTGATTAAAGGTCGTCTTACGTTATTGTTAGCATGTTTTTCAGTCATTACCAGTAACTTTTTCATCAAGAATAGAGGAGCATTAGATCAATTGCTTATTATTTCCGGACTTTTGTAATGTTTTCTATATTTGAGTCATGTAATTGCTATTGTTCCTGAAACATAGCAATTTTAGAGTGTTTTGATGTAATTCACAAAGAAATCATGCAAATCGGCAAAGCAAGACATCTGAAGATTTGTAAGGACTTTGAGAACAAAAAGAGTGAAGACTCAAGAGGCCTCAGAAGACATTACAAATGGAGGAATTCTATTCCCATGTCGCAAGACATCTTACACAGAAACAAACACCCAAAAAGAAGAAAAAATAGGCATTTTAGCACCAAACTGCGCACACATACGCCTCGAGCATGGCCATGTAAATTGTTTTATTTATTTTCTCCTAAGACAAATTACAATGTGTCTCATGGCCATTGTAATTTGTCTTTAGTTTTAGAAATTGTCAATTGAATACCAACATATTTCGTTGCATTAAAAAAAGAATCAGGATTGTCTTAATTGAATACCATGAGATTTATTTATATTTTATAAAAATCTTGATTGAATACAACAAGACTTTTTTATAAGCACGAAGCTTTTTAAAACCCCTTGAAGTCTCAATCCAATACACCCCTTAAGTATGATATTATGACATGAAGTTAAAAGTAGATCCCTTGTCTAGTCACAAGTTCTAGAACTTCCCACCAATTCATCACGGTTTCATATCAGAACCATCGTTTATCAAGGCTAAGTCATATCTAATAGAAACCATAATAATTTCAACAAAGAAGGTAAAGGTGGTTCAAGAAAATTCTAATCGCCGTTAAACATCTGAATCAACCAAAATCTCATCTCATATTATGCAATCAACCAAACTTGCAACTTCATAAACTCTTCATTGCTTTTTGCTAGGATTCAATATGAGGTGGTGTTTTAACTAATTAATAGGTAGTTAGTTAGGTTTAAGTAGATTATTAGAAAATAGCCCATTAGGATTACGATGAAATAATAAGAGGCTCGTTATGGTCAAATACTAGAATGTTCTCTTTATTTGTATATAAATGGGAATTCTTAGAAGTTCTAAAGTATGACAGATTGAGTTTTTTGTTTAGGGCCACAGTAGGATTCCTCTCTGAGTTACGTCGGAGCGTTGCTCTTGGAGTAGTAAGAGAAACTCTATCTTCTACTATATTACTATATTCATTCGTATCAATAAAACACCATATTTTCCTTAATTACCATATGTTTCATCTTCTTCCTTGGTTGTGTTACTATTAGTTTGTTGGTAGGATCTGTTGGTTTCTATCAAATTGGTCCGACCTGCCGGGTCTTAAGTATCACTGCCTCCCATTTTTCTGTCACTCATGAATCAAAACCAGTCAAAAACCTAAGCCAACACACAACCTTTTTCCTTTCACTGGTAGGCCATATCGAGAAATTTAGAAATAACTGAATACCTACCGCCTTCCTCAAACTACGAAACTGAAAGCCTATATTTTCTCTCCCTAAATTTTATTCATAACCACATCAACCATATCCTGAAAATTTCAAATATTTGAAGCCCTATTTTTCTCATCAATATTAACAACTCAACATATATCTGAACTTCCCCCATAATCCCTCCCCTATTATTTTTTTCCAAGATTTCTTTCCAAAATAACATCCCATGTTATCTTTCCTCGAAATAACAAACCATATCAATACCTTTTTTTTAAAGGCAAACAAAACAATTGTATGCCCCAAACAAAACAAAATAACTGTACACCCCAAACAAAGCAAAACAGTACCAGTTTCGAACCACTACTTGAGATGTAATTGTCGTACAATTTTGTCAATGAAGGGATGCCAGAATTTGTGGGTGAAGACCCCTTTGGGTGGATTATCGAAAAGAAAAAAAAATTTCTTGAGGGAGAAAATCCATTCAACAGATAAGGTGCAATGGGCATTCATAAGGATGGAAGGTGATGCCATGCTATGGTTTCAATCTTCGTTTCTAGAGAACCTAGGTGCAGATTGGGAAACATTTACTTAAGCTTTTATGAAGAGATTTAGGTCCCATAAGAAGAAATTGATGCTGGGAAATCCAGGAACAAAATCTAGAGTGTTGACAACAATACCAGATACAGAGAACTAAGAATCAAGGAGTCACAAACCATCAGAGAACCCAAATAATCATGATCTTAATGATCAAAGAGTAGAAGTGAAGATCTCTGATGTTGGTGGTTTAGGAAACTTATTTGATCAAGAATATACACCAAATCTAAAGTATGGAAATCCACAGTTTGGAGTCACAGAAGTGCAGAAAACACAAAACTTGTTTGCCTGATTGCCTGTTCCACAACCACTGCACGCCACTCCACGTTCTTTGGTACTATAACACCCTAAACCCTTAAAGCGAAATCACGCAAATAATACAATCATTCAAAGAGTCTAGATGCTACTTCTTCAATTAATCCAAAGCACGCATAGTTAATTTTTTTCAAAACTCACATCGAAATAACATCATATCATCTCATCACCAAATAAAATCTCCAGAAATAGCTATGTCACATGTATCATAATACATCACCGAATATAATCTCAAATCTCAACATAATGAGTAACAAATCTCATAAAGACATGAAACATAAACTACAAAAGACCGACATCCTTATCAGAGCTCTAAAACTAGACTTCAATATAAAGGAAACGAGGTAGCTCCAAAGCTAATCCTCGAGCATTCTCACAAGCAAAGCAACGCAACTAATCCTGCAAGCCGTCTACCCATTCATACAAATAGGCATGCGGTCAACCAAACGACCATTGGGGGTTAGATTATATTCCATATATAATAAGTCGTAGTTTTAATTGTTTTTGGCATTTTAATTCAATAAGATTTCGTAACTTTAGTTGTATTTCTTGAGCTATTTTACTACAAAAATCTATGATTTTCATCTCAGGTTGAAGCAAGATGGTTTGTTGGAAGTTTAGGAAAAAAAAGATAAAAAAAAAAAAAAAATACATGAAGAAATTGAGCCAAGGCAAGCAAGGACATTAGACCTTATGTTTTGCCCTCAAACAGCCAGTCCGTGCGCACAAAACAGAAGAAAGAGCACAGTCCATCCTACGTTCTTTCATGAAATGCTAAGGCTTTGTCCCCATCATGGTTTAGAGAAATGGTTGATCATCCATAATTTATACAATGGTCTTTTGTATACCACGAAAATGATTGTTGATGCAGCTGCAGGTGGAGCCTTAATGAACAAAAATTACACAGCAGCATATGCTGTGATCGAAGATATAGCTCACAACCACTACCAGTGGACAAGTAAGAGAGCCATCATCGTTGCTGCTTTAACACCCTCAAAAAAAGAGGCAATTATGTATAAGGTTTCTGCCCTTGATCATCTAGTTGCTAAGGTGGACACACTTTTTTAAAAATTTGAAAAATTAACTGTCACTACTGTCACACCTACTCCCGCTTTACCACCATGTGAAATCTGCGGAATCGTTGGTCACAACGGTGTTGAATGCCAAATAGGTGGTGTTGTTGAAAACCCGGAGCAAGAAAACTATGCTTAATATAATGTCGGAATGAGGAATAATCAAAACTTTTCATATAAAACTCCTCAAAATCCTTTTGGACAACAAACAACATCACTCGGTTTGCAAAACCAAGAATTTAAAAATCAAACAGGATTTTTGAATGAGACTCTCATTAAGTTGACATCAAAAGTGTATTCTATTGCTACTCACAGCAAAATGCTTGAGAATCAAACTTCTCAAGTAGCCCAACAAGTGGCCTCTTCCTCAAAATCCTCCAAAATCTTTCTCGGCCAACCTGAAACTAACCCAAAAGGCCAAATCAATGCGGTCACACTTAGAAATGGTAGGCAACTAGAGGATCCCGTAGAAAAAAGCAAACCAAATGAGGGTGAGAAAGAGAGTGATGAGCTACAAAGTGAGGAAGCCAAGGTAGAGAGTCAAAAGCCAAATGCTCCACCACCAGATAAGAAAAAAAATTCCATTCCCACAAAGGTTTGCTTAGTCTAAGTTAGATGAGCAGATTAGGAAATTTTTTGAAATGCTAAAAAAGCTCTACATTAACTTTTTGTTTGCGGAAGCACTGTCACAAATGCCCTCCTATGCAGAAAAAATTAAAAGAAATTCTTTCTAACAAAAGAAAAATTGAGGAGGATGCGACAGTGAACCTTACGGAAGAATGCAGTGCAATCATTCAAAACAAATTGTCACCTAAACTTAAAGATCTGGGGAGTTTTTCCATACCATGTGTGATAGGATCCGAGACCATGTGTGACTTGGGAGCGAGTGTCAGTTTGATGCCATTTTCCTTTTGTGAGAGGTTGGGTATAGGGGAGCTTAAACCAACAAAAATGATCCTAAAATTAGTAGACCGTTCCGTTAAGTACCCAACAGGAATTATTGAGGATATCCCAGTCAAAGTGGGAGGGATTTATATCCCGATTGATTTCATTGTGATGGAAATGGACGAGGACTTCCAAGTATCAATTCTTTTGGGAAGACCTTTCCTTACTACCGCAGGAGCCATATTTGATGTCGAACATGGTAAGATGACATTTAATGTTGGTGAAGAAAAAGTTGAATTTGAAAATATCATGAAGGGTCCCTCCATTAAGGACTCTTGTTGCATTATAGATGTGATTGACCGTTGTGTGATAAAATTCATTTTAGCATCAGCTACACACGATGACTTGGAAATATGTTTGGTAAACAATGCAGGTACAATGTTGGAGGGAGATGCCCAAGTCTATGCAAAATTGTTGGATGAAAACCCTCCCATTAAAGACTAGGATATATAAGACTTGGTTGACGTAAAATCTGCTCCTCTTCCAAAGGAGGCACCAAAAGTGGAATTGAAACAACTTCCACAAAATTTGAGGTATGAATTCTTGCTCCTAGACTCTACTTACTGTGTTGTTGTAAATGCAACCTTGAATGATGGTTAAACTAAAAAATTGCTTAATATTCTCAAGATATATCCCAGATCTTAGGATATACTGTTGAGGATATTTAGGGAATAAGCCACTCATTCTGTATGCATAGGATACTACTTGAAGATGACTATAAACCCTTCATTGAACATCAAAGAAGATTGAATCTTAACATGAAAGAACTTAGGATGGACGCTTATGAAAATGACCGAATTTACAAGGAAAGAACTAAAAATTGGCATGACAAGTGTATCATCCAAAGGGACTTTAAAAATGGTTATCTTGTATTACTCTTCAACTCTAGATTGAAGCTTTTATAGAGAAATTTATGGTCAAGTTGGTCCGATCCATTTCAAGTCCGCAAGGATTATTCTTTTGGGACAATTGAAATTTGGTCTGAAAAGACCGAATCATTCAAAGTTAATGGCAAAAGGTTGAAGGTTTACAATGTTGGGGAACATGTTGAAATGGGAGCCACTTTGGTTCTCGACAACCCTACTTGAGGAAAGCACCCCTCTTCATCGTCAAGCTAGTGACGTTAAAAGAGCGTTGCTTGGGAAGAAATGCACGGTTTTTCATAAGCGTTTAAAAGTTCTTTCAAAAGGTCTAGAAAGAAGATTGAACATCAAAGAAGATTGAATCCTAACATGAAAGAACTTAGGGAATAAATAATTGTCCAAAATGATTAAAAAGAAACATGGTTTTAGTGCGAGGAAGTTGGTTTTGTCCTTTTGCATGAAAATGCCGAAAAAATGAAGAAAAAAGTCGCGTTTTCCTTCTACCAGAAGAAAATGTACGGTCTGGCCACAAGAGACGCACGACCGTGCGATCCAGCCCATAAAATGAGCACGGTCTAGAAACTTCAGCACGGTTCGTGCATTTGAACCGCACGACCGTGCGGTTTGCCGTTTCACCATAACATGTTGCCTTTTTCTTCTTTTTCCCCATTCTTTCCATTTCATCTACCCACTCAAACCTCATCCTCATCATCTTCTCCTAAACCCCAACTTCCTTCAACCTCTATAACTTACCGAAATCACACAAATCTCGTCCAAACTTCATAAATCTAAACCAAAATCAAAACCCCATAATTCTCTCTACAAATTCCATCCATAAAAAACAAAAATTATCCACTCCCACCATTAACCCCAAATTTTTGTATACCCTAGCCCCAACCACCCAAAACTTCATACATCTTCCTAAAAACTCATCCAAACTATAGATCTTCACCATATTCACATACCCAATCATCAAAACCATCACTCCGAACCATCTATCCACTCAAAAACCCAAAAAAAATCAAAAACCCAATTTTTGGTCAACTCTTGGCCAACTGCGAAAATGGCACCCAAAAAGAGAAATAATGAAGGGCTAGTACTTATGGTGGAAAGGGGAAAAAGAAAGGAAGGGGCCAGGTAACAAACATACATGGTATTTTGTTCGAGACGAATGAGCAGAAGGCGAAATATGAGATGCTTCACAACAGGAACATTATTGCTACTAGATATCTCTGTTTTTACACTTGTGATAGGTTAGGGATTAGGGGCAATGTGCAAGAATTGTTGAATGTTATGGGTTGGATGGATTTCTTGAAACCGGCACATGCCGCTTTTGAAAAAATTACCCTTGAATATTTGAGAACCCTAGTCCTTGTTTACAAAAATTGTGTAATTGATAGTTTAAAATTTCAGCTATTTGATAAGGTTTATGCGATGTCTTTTGATGAATTTTGTGCGAAACATGGTTTTGCTAATGTTGGATTGATTCATAAGGCTAAAAAACAAGAACTTAGGATAGGTGAATTTGACTCTCATGCTTTCTGGTCACAAATCACTAGTGCGTCTTGTTATGATGCTAGAAGCGTTGAGGCAAGCGAAATTCAAAATCTAGTACATTTAGAGGATTATGTCTTGTACGGTGTTTGGCTGAGCAGAAACAGGGACAGTGAGAGGAGGTGGGCTTTTTATGCTTTGGGCTATGACAAGAAAACAGTTGGCTAATACCTGCCAATACTTATCGATCCATTTGGCTGAAGTATCCGAGAAAGAAACAAGTACAATTGCAATTGGGGGTATGAGCACTTTTATTACTAAAAAGTTTGGACTAGGTGGGAAGATTGCATTATTGGAAGGTGTTGAGGGTGAGAAAGAAATTGATTTGAAAATGTGCACGCAAATGTACTTGGTTAAGGCAGAGGGTGAGAATAAGGATAGGATTTATCTTATGTTTGACAAAGAAAAACTCTTCTTGTTACCTAACCAAGCAAGGACGGACACCTTTGATCGACCCAATTGGCTCTATATTGTTGTTAAACCACAAGAATCCAACCACAGTCCGGTCCAAGATGACCCCATGGTCAATGAGCAAGAGCAAATACCCCAAGAACATGATGTGGAGGACGAGGAGGTGGAAAGTTAGCACATGAGTGACGAACCGGTCCAACCAATGACATTTAATATTGTCTAGTGCGCAAGAATGGAAACCAATATTCAAAGGCAAGGCACCGAAATTAATAGGCAATGTGTCGAAATTGATAGGATGGTTACAGAGCAGCAAAGATAGGGTACTAATATCCTGAGGTTGGGTGCTGATGTTCAAAGGAGCAAGCACATGATGGAGGTGATGTTTCAACACTTCCATATCCAATACCCTCCACCCAACCAACAGTAAAATTGTGAGCTTTCTTCCCCCTTTTGCTATGTTTTTATTATATTTTTGTTTCATTGAGAACAATGTTTGTTCAAGCATGGGGGGTTGAATAAATTCCCTAGTTTTTCTTGTTGTTTTTCTTTAAGTGTCTAGCTGAATTCCTTTTTGTTTGAGTTTGTGTTTGTGTTGAAGTGAAGGGAAAATGTAAGCTAACATGTATTAGTTATAATAAATAAATTTCTTCCAAAGGCTGAGTTTAATGATGAAAATGTGCATGTAAATAAAAACTTGTGTTTTGAATGTTTCTACTAAACCCACATCAGTTTCAATGTGAAATTCTCTCTTTGAGAAAATCACAAAGTTGCAAATCTTTGAGTAAGTGTGTAGGTAGGTATTTTAAGGAACAATTTATAACTTTAGTGGTAAACATACCCTAAAAAATTTCAAAGTAAAAAGTAGTATAAGTTGGTGTGTGGAACAATGAAATGCAATAAGGTCTATAATTAAATGAAAAAGGGGTCAGAGCACAAAAATAAGAGGCATTGAATCAGGTTAGGGTGACCCACCTTATATCACTACTTTTCCCAGGGATGATTTGGTTACCCTCAAATAGAATAAAAAAAGCTTCTGCAGTTCCCCATGAACGTAAACACCAAAGGTCCAAATAAAGAATTCTCACCTAGGTTATATGAAATAAATGAGAATTTTTTTTTGGTATGTTTACTATTAAGGTTAGAACTTGTTTTCCTCATAATACCTCTTACACATGCGCAATAAAAAGTTGGGCATCACACACACACTCACTTGAAACTGGTTGTTGGGTTGAAAAGAATCATGAAAAGAACTTGGGGTTGTGAAAAGTGTACTTTGAAAACAAAGCCTTGGAAGAAATAAAAATTTGAATTTGTTTGTGGTGTTTTTGCTGTTTATGTTGCTAATGTTATTTGTCTTTTGCTTGAGAACAAGCAAAGATTCATGCATGGGGGAATTTGATAAGTCATAGTTTTAATTGTTTTTGGCATTTTAATTCAATAAGATTTCGTAACATTAGTTGTATTTCTTGATCTATTTTACTACAAAAATCTATAATTTTCATCTCAGGTTGAAGCAAGATGGTTTGGTGGAAGTTTAGGCAAGAAAAGATAAAAAAAAATACATGAAGAAATTGAGCCAAGGCAAGCAAGGGCATCAGACCGTGTGCACAAAACAGAAGGAAGAGCACGGTCCGTGCGTTTTGGCGTGTGGGCTTGTATTTAGATCGTGTGTGTCATGTGTCAAGAAGCTGAAAAGTGCACGGTCTGGGCTTGAGACCGTGCGTTTTTGCTGTCAGCTGGAGCTATTACAAAACTCTTAGTTTTCCTTGATTTTAAAGGTTGTAAATTCATGTTTAATGTCTTGTCTTGAGACTTTAGGCTATAAATAAGTCCTCCATCAGACTTGTAATCATCTTGTCTTGTCTGGAAACTTGATATTATTGAAATACAAAGTTACTTTTGCTCTAAGTTTATATTGTTCTTATTTTTCTGCACTTTTACATTTTTGAATTTTATTTCCTTGCCCTTTTTAATTCTGCAATTTACCATTCAAATATTTATTTTTATGCATTATTATTCCATGTCTTTTAATTATTACTTTTTGTCTACAATGAACATGAGTGAGTAGACTTTCTATGTCTTGAGATTGTTGGATGAATCTAATGAATAAATCCTATTCAAGCCAAGTCTAGAACTTTGTTTTATTTAAATTTATTTTCTAATCTAATCTCATCACCTTTAAATCATATTTCAAATATCAATCGATGGATCGAAAGATGAAGATTGATATTAGAACAAATGAGATTAGACAAGGTGAGCTAAACATGAGAATAGATTTGTAAACCTTGAGACCATAAAGTTTCGTACTTAAAGGATTTCAATAACAATCAACCATGAGAATAGGTTTTGTTGCTATTGAAATACATTTGTGGGTTCTGAAATAAAACATGAAATATATTAGAGAAACTTGTCTTAGAATATGAATTTAACATAAGATGAAAATATAGGCTTGGATTGTTAGTGATTTGTTACTACGACGAACCAATAATTCCTAGACACTTTTTAGAGTCTGAATTTAAACCAAAAAACTATTGAACTTCTAAAACTTGATCTTTTCAGCTAATCACAATTAAAAACAAAATTAGTAATTACAATAACTCCTTGTGGAACGATATTTTTACTACTTGATAGAACCATACGCTTGCAGATTCATATCAAATATATAATCAAATAAAACCACAGATTCATTTTCAATAATCAATAACACTTAATTAAATAATTCACAATAAACCTCACATCACTATTAATCATCAAGCATACAAGCATAATACTACAACCTGTACACATTCATTCCTTCCCATATTCACACATATTCACAAAATTTTGCCAATGCACATTTCATCATTTATCAAATGCATGTAATGCTATTAGACACGACTCTATATGCATGTGGTATTATTCATTGTACCTTAATACAAAACTATATCATAAACATCGTCACTGAATACAAAAGTATTATAATCATCTTCATTGAATACAAAGTATTCTAATTGTAACGCCCTATTTATTTATCTGATTATTTTGGTTGAGTTTGGAGTCTTTTATATGACTTATATGATTTACGTTGATTTATGTTCACTTATGTTGATAAGTGATATGTTGTTGTGTATTAATATTTTATTAAGTGACTTTATATTATTATTTAGTAGAATATGTTGGAAATTAGAATAAAGATTTGTAGAGGGGCTGAATTAGAATTAATGAGAATTATGTGGTGTTAAGTGGAAAATTTGTTGAGTATATAAAGAAAAATAAGAGCCAGACAAATTAGGTTTACAGAAGTCTTTGGGAGAAAGAGGAGAAGAGGAGAATCAAGAGAAGAGAGAACCTGTAGAGTCTTGCAATCACCAATCTAAGGTAAGGGTGAAACTAATATTCTCAAAGCTTAAGTGGTATAATTCTGAAATTGAATTTAGCATGTAGTTTTGTTGTTGTTCATGAGAATTTGAGAATTAGGGTTAAGAATCGGATAATTGATGGTAGAACTTGTAGAATTGGATGTTAAGAGTGT
>Ga0228710_1008010_pt1 | contig 15345 bp, 7 predicted proteins | sample MedpolnodulmetaG_FD_177995 | JGI IMG/M metagenome (GOLD analysis project Ga0228710, IMG submission 177995) | Root nodule microbial communities from Medicago polymorpha collected in Santa Monica, California, United States - pink nodules | ecosystem: Host-associated > Plants > Roots > Nodule...
TATTTATGTTGAGGCCGTAGTGCCAAAGATTGTTGAACAAAGTTGTTGATTTTGAAATAATTTTCCGCTGCGATATAAATGAATTTTTGACAGGGTTGTTTTGATAAATAGTAACTTTACTCTATTTGTGTTTTAAAAGTAGTGTGACATTCCGTTTTACGTTGAATACTCTGATTATTTGTATTATTTACATTGTTGGGAAAACAGGGTGTTACACAACTCACCATGGTGAATGAAGCTACTCGCGAGGCAAATTGATGCAGATCAGAGAGTCTATAAAAGCTCACTTGCTCCATTCATTGGGAGAATCGGAGAATCTCATATTTTATTATGTAATAGCTTTAGAGAGAGAGAGATAGGGCTTGTTCTTCATAGAGTAAGAGTGTTTGAAGGTGGATTCTTCCTCATCTGTTGAGAGATCACAAAGTTGTAATGAATCCTTCTCTTTCAATTCTGGCAAAGCTTCCATGACAATGAGTAGCTAAATCTCCTTTGTTGGGATTAGAGGTACTTGATCTTAGCTAAACATGTAATCTTTTGATCTATAAATATATGGTTCTAGCATTTGATTTGATATTGAGATTATTCTTGCACTTTATTGTTTATGTTTGATTTAATTGTGATTGAAAAATACTCTTGAATCTAGGTTTAGAATAATCATCTATCACGACATGAATTCTAGACATGGAATTAATGTTTAGATAATCACTTTTTGTATCCAAACTTAAAGCTTTCTTATCATTTAATACATTGAGAAATCGTCGATTAAATGATAGACCGACTCTTGGATCGTTTAATAGTTTGAGACATCGACGATTAAACGATACAATTGAAGTTACAATATTATTTGAACACAAATGATACTGTCGAGGGATACATGATAATATCAAACAAAAGCTAGAGTCCGTATATGATCATTAGGTTACGTGTGACGCTTGGTCGATGAACTCTAATCCTAACAAGTTTCACGCCTTATTAATCTCAACTTTTATTCTCGCAACATAGTTAATTTAGTTAAAAACAAACAAACAACTACTCTTTTAACTTAGAATGATATTTGGTATCGAACGGTCTGTGATATCGCACTAGTCCCTAAGGAGACGATACATATAATACTTACTTTTGATTGTGTAAAAATACTACATTAACAACGACCTCATCAAACCAGATAGATACACTCATCTAATCAGGGTTATATTACATTAAGATAAACATGAGTCATTTCTACTTACATGGAACTGACTTAAACCATATAGGCTCCCCCCCATCTAGTCGGTTGGCTACTCTGTTATTTAGATTAGCCTCATAACGAAGCATTCTAAAGTTTAGGAGAGAAGATTGCAACTAACAAGGAACATATCATCATATCAAACATTATAAATAAGGGGCCTAACCCCAGGTATGATCACTTCACATCATTCCACTTTCAACAATCATATACCAATTCCACCTGCTACTGGCGAGAACCTCGTTAAGCATCTGAGTGTCTTTTGCCCCCTTCCCCGTACTTTAGATAGGAGTCATGAGAAGGAAAATACGACTAGTCGAGGAATAGCAAGTCACAAGTGAAGGAAAGATACCACCTGCTCAGGAGGTAAACCCCTTGTTCACACAGGAACACCATATTTATCACCATGTTTACTAAATTGTGATAATTAAAAAAATTGATCATAATATTAAATTTGTTTTTTCTATTGGAATCATATTAAATTTGTTAAAAATTGATATTGTTTTTGAAGTTGATCTATCCCTTTATAGAATTTATCACTTCTTTTTTTTTTACAACAGTAGGCTCATGTTATTTCATTAATAATAATATGTTGGATACATCATCCTTGTTATTCTGGAATTTGTCCGTAACTAATTTGGAATCCATATCAAAATCAAAATTCTCAAGTCGAAATCCTATTATACACATCATATATTCCAAATAATTTTAGTTTAGACTATTACATGCCTTCTCAAAATCTAACTTTTTTTTTATAAGGATTGTTGATGCAAAGAGTATCAACTATATATTAAAAAGGGAAAAACAAAACAAGAAGAAATGGGGACATAAACCAAAGCCTTTCAGAAGTTAACAAATCTATAGCAAGGTAATCCTAATCTATTTCTGGTGAAATCTGCTCTAACTTGGATTGGAACATCATCCATCCAAATGAAGGTGTCAGTGGTCAAACCAATATTTGCTAGCTTATCAGCACAACAGTTTTCTTCTCTGGAGATATGTGTAAGAAAGAGATTCATGTTTCCTGATAGGACCATACTGTTGTCCCATCTGTTTCTAAGCTTCCAAGGCACAATAGAAATTGACTTGAAAGCTTGAAGGACTAAAAGGGAGTCTGTCTCAAGCCAAAGATGTAACCAACCATTGTTGTGTGTTATCTCAGTTGCCTGCATAACACCTGATAATTCAGCAAATAAAGATGAACCTGGGCCTAAATTTTGAGCAAAACAACCTATACAAATAGCTTCCTGATTTCTGAACAAGCCCCCACAAGCAGCCATAGATGGCGTTCCTGTAGCTGCTCCATCAATATTACATTTTATCCAGTTGAAGGATGGGGGATGACAAAGCACTTCTATGATGTTAGGTGGTTTGGGAGGGTGAATTGTAATATTGAAGTTTTTGAGAATAAGGAATTTAGAAATGGAATTGTAGGCAAGCTTCTTAGTTTTATTCCCGGAGAGAGACATTTGCAATGACTAAATTGACAGCAGCTTGCCACGGTATGTGTCTATCATGGTATCTCAATGGATTTCTATCAACTGAACTAAGCCCACGAGGACTAAGATGTGTGAATCTAATCTACTACTACTATATACTATAAGAAAATCAATGCATAATATATGTAAGGTTCAGGGTTCAAACAGTGACCACCACAAAAAAATACTATAATACTATAAGAAAATCAAATTTCATAATTAACCTCGGTTAAACTCATAATCTTCTTAATTTTATGGGCTTAATTGTCATTTTACAAATAAAAAAATCAATTTATTATGGCATAAATATAGGAAAATACTTTATTCTCCTCTCTTATACCACAAATATAGAAAACACAATTTTTTGTTCTCTGTTTATTAAAAAAAAAAAAACTTCTCTCTTATATCATAGATATAGGAAAACAATTTATTATCATTTCTTTTAATCTCACTAATTTATATATAAAATAAAAATATCAATAATTTAGTACTTTTAATCTCTTAATCTCACTAATTTATATATAAAATAAAAAGTATCACTAATTTGGCAGCAAGTCCATGAAACAAATGTCTAAGTAGTTGAATGTGATATGCATATGCTAGAATATTGGATGCTCGTGCAGGAGATGAGAACAAGTGCCATGACAATCCAAGCACATCCTCAACTACAAACAAGTTGTACTCACACACATAGATGGTAGAAATATTGATGTTTCTTTATCCTGATAATAATAAAGTTGGTGTGTGAATCTGCATTCCGATGGTGGCTTTATCCTTGTGGGAACAACATGGTTCTCTCCACTATGTTCGATTGATTTAGGCGAAACAATGAGTCTTTCTCAAACAATGCATTCGGTCGTTGAATTGGGCTTTGATGATATGAATTTCTCTCTTGATTCTAAAATAGCAATAGACGCCTTTAATGGTGGAGACAAGTATTTATCAATTTATTTACAACTCCGTGGTTGAGTTTAGCTGAAGGTAGGCAAATGAGGTCTCTTATGAATTAACACAAACAACCCTATTGAGCGATATCTCTCGATTGTTTATTAATGTAACACCATATATCATGACTTATTATATAATGAAATAATATGAACTTCCTTAAAAAATAAAAATCTAGCCAACATTCAAATGATTAACGGATAAACCTAGATTGGCTAAAGTATCAATACATTGATTGCCCCCTCTAAAAACATGAGAAAGAAAGAAATTTTTGGACCTAATTTTAATTAAAGAATTATTCCAACGATTTCTTAATATTTCAAGGAATTAGAGAATTATTATTTCTGATAACATTGCCAACAAGTGCATAATCAAATTCCAGTAATATACTCCATTGTCAATGTAATTATTTTTTATATAATAATTATCACAATTTTTTTTGGGTACAAATATTATCACAATGTACGACTTTTACGAATTACAATCGAAATTAAATTGGAGTTTTTCTATTCATATCCCATGTATTTTTAATTACACCCAAATTTACTTAATTCTTTATAATAATATCAAAATTGCCCTTTTATATAAATTTTTTTAAAACCTTTATTTCATTCATTGTCACTCTAAAATTTTACCCTCTTTCACTCACAAACAATCAAGGATGCTCAATCATTCTCTATAAAAAATTAAAGAGTGAATCAAAACATCTTTTATCCATACTTTATTGCATATAAGTAATTGCATTTCTTTTTCTTTTTCAATGATGATATGCTATGCACTTTACAACACAATTATTTAATGGTGCAGCACAAACAACGATAATTAACAATGTTGAGGTTAACTTAAATTCAGTTTAAATAGGTACATGTAAACTGAGTTTAAGTGTGTACACTTAAGCTAAATTGAGTTTAAGTATGTACACTTAAATTAAGTTTAAGAATATATTAAATTTCATTTAAGGATTTAAATGATCGAAAATAATTTATTAATTTTTTACCGTATTTGCAAGAACTACACTTTTGAAGTACTTCATTTACCAGTTACCATCATTTATTTGCAATAGAAGTCAACTGCACACAATCTTCACCGTCCAATTCATTTCTACACACATAAACAATAAATCACTTAAAAATTGTCAACCGTCAGATCAAAACTGCAGTTCAATCGTGTTAAGTTAAGTATCAAACGAAACAATGTCATGTTATCTCCATCATCATCTTCTCTTCCCTCTATCCTCTTCATTTTCGTTAAACCCTATAAACACCAACTTCAACAACACTTTACTCTTCACTCTTCAAACGTCGTCGTTTCACTATGAACCCTTCCACGCTTACACACCCCTCCATTTTACTACCCTCACCCCCTTTACGCACTCAACGACGTCGTTTTCGTGTCTCACTCCCTCGCTGTTCCACCAACCCTCCTCCTTCTTCTCCATCGCCGCCGTCTCGGCCGCCGAAGGAACTCGTCGGACTCGAAATTCTAGTTGATAAGCTCCCTCTGCCGGCGAGACTTGCAACATCGGCTGTCATCGTTGCCGGCGCGGTTGCGGCTGGATACGGTCTCGGTTCGAGATTCGGAGGAAGTAGAAATGCTGCGATTGGTGGTGCTGTGGCTGTTGGTGTTGCCGGTGGTGCTGCTGCTTATGCTTTGAATGCTACTGCACCGCAAGTTGCGGCGGTTAATTTGCGGAATTATGTTGCTGGGTTTGATGATGCTTCGAAATTGAAGAAGGAAGATATTGAAGTTATTGCTAATCAGTTAGTTTTAATTGTATTAACAAAAGGTTTAATTTTAAAGATTTTTTATCTTAGAAAAAAGGTTAATTAATTGATTTTGTGAATATTTTCAGGTATGGTGTGAGTAAGCAAGATGAGGCATTTAAAGCTGAGATTTGTGATATATATTCTGAGTGAGTTACTAATTAGTTTATTTATATAGATTTAAAAAATATGACTTTAGTTGTCCACAAGTCTTAGCTAAACCGGCAAAAATGCCGAAATCACTAGGCCAGACACCCGTGAACGGGGTTTTAACCCCGGCCCCTACACGTGTGTGTGAGTTTCAACGATTATTTACCATTTCGTCTATCTAAAAAAAATGATTTTAGTCTCTACAATCATATCATTTTTCGGTTTTGGTCCCTCTAAGTTCTTTTGTTTAGATTGAGGCCTTGCAAATTTAAGAAATGATTGATTTTAGTCCCCAAGGTCATTCGTGGCCCAATAAAATCAAGTCACATGGCCTAATAAGCTGATGTCAGGAAGTGAAAGCAATCATTTTTTAGTTTGTAGGGACTGAATACAAAAAAAAAAACTGACTGACTAAAACCAGAAAACACCAAGTGCCGGGACTAAACTTATATTTAGCATATGTGATATGGAGTTATGATGATTTGGTTGTTTAATTTATAGGATTGAGTGATTGATTTGTATTTGAACTTGTTTAGGTTTGTATTTTCTGTGATTCCTCCTGGTGGGGAGGAACTTAAAGGTGATGAAGTTGACAGGATTGTCAACTTCAAAAATTCTTTAGGTCTTGATGACCCAGATGCTGCCGGTGTACATATGGAGGTAACTTTTGTGCTGGTTTTGCATATATGCGAGATTTGAGGGTATTTATTTTGAGGAGAGAATGTAGTCTGTGTCTCAATCTTACTGGTTTGTTTCTTATTGATCACCACTCCCAGATTGGTAGGAAACTGTTCAGGCAACGACTTGAAGTTGGGGACCGTGAGGCGGATGTTGAGCAACGTCGGGTATGCTTATTGTATTTGTTGCATATTTGCATAATCGAGCCAAATATGGCAATTATTTTTGGGCTTTATAAAAATGGTAAATACTTGGAACTTGACCATTGAGAGATTCTCCAGTGCAGGCGTTCCAAAAGTTGATATATGTGTCAAATATTGTATTTGGGGATGCATCATCTTTCCTTCTACCTTGGAAGCGTGTTTTCAAGGTCACTGAATCCCAGGTAATTTTTGCTTACTTCTCAATCGTTATGCCTGTCCTGTGCAATGTGAATTGTATTTGTAATATGCATGTTTAGGAGCATAGTAGAATAATTGTGTTTAGGCGTATTTTCCTGAAATGGAAGAATTGATTTTCTGCGTGAGTTGCACTTTGCCATGTTTATTAACTGTCGTATTCTGATCTGAGATGGATGTGGTCTCATTTCTTAATATTTTGAACATTATCATTTCAGTCATTATTAGTATTTTTATTATTTTTCATTTGACTAGTTGACAATATTCCATTTACCAGGTTGAAGTAGCTATACGTGATAATGCTCAACGACTATATGCTTCCAAGCTGAAATCCGTTGGCAGAGGTAATTGTTTGATCAGTAATACTTGGGACTTTATTTAGTTTTAATGTAGTAAATGCAGTCAACATATCTCATGCTTAGTCTTCATGTCAGGTTGTTGTAATTTTAAATTTTATTACCTGTCAATGCCTTAATTGGAAGAGTTTGGTGCATTTTTAACATTATAATAATTTAAGTGAAAAAAAGCTTGTAATATACTCATAATAAATTGAGTACAATTATCTCGTTACAAAAAATTTAAGAGTTTGAACTTTGAACTATCTTTATCTGATGCTGAAGTTTGTTTTATAGTCATCTTGAATTACTGTTGTCTATATATAGTCAAATTCATTTTTAAGCAAATTTTAGTTGTTAATATGGCTTGCTTCCTTAAGTCTAACAAATAGTTTCTTTCCAGATTTTGATCTAGAAAAGCTTGTTACACTTAGAGAAACACAACGTTTATGCCGTCTTTCTGATGAGGTACATCTTCCTTTTTTTTTTCTTTTATAATTTTCTACTTCTTCTCCGGGGTAACCCCTTTCTCTTGTTGTCAAATAATTCTTGGGTGTAGAGTATAATAAATTTTATTAATTGGAAAGGAATTTTGACTTTGTAGCTTGCGGCGAACTTGTTTAGAGAGCATGTCAGGAAATTGGTTGAGGAAAATATTTCAGTGGCACTTGGAATACTTAAATCCCGCACAAGAGCAGTGTAAGCCTCAGTTTTTCTTCAAATATTCTTTACTTTTAAGTGATCAGGTCATTGTGGATTTCATTAGGGATTGAGCTTTGCCTAGCATGTTAATGTTGCAAAAGGCGGATCCATGTTAATTAAATAAATATTGAATTCAGATACGATCTTTCTTGCCATCTGTTTCCTCATTGTTGGTGTTCTCAGGTTTGAAGCATGCTTGCAAGGCATATACTTATACATAGCACACATGTGTGTGTATACATACAAATATATTGAGTGCATGAGATGTGTTATTCTCAACCATCCATGTATGATCAAGATTATCTACTCGCACATACATGATATACATCCTAATCCAACCTTACACGTGTGGGGGCACTGGATGTCAGGGGTTGCATACCCATTCTAAATGAATGGTTTTGGAGACCTTTCTTTAACATTTTTTGTATATATATTTTAAGTTGACTTTGTTGAAATTTGTTTAGAAACAACAATGCAAGTTTTATTAGGAGTTGTGTACTTCAAGTGTTAAGCTATTGTTGAATGTCACCCAAGTTTCGAAGAGATGACTCAGCTGTGTCTACCTCGTGCCTAAGTTCATGTTTTTTTATTTGGACACCCAGTGAGAAGTTTTTGGCATGTATTGCATGTTGTAGTCATAACCATGTCCATTTTTCATAGCTGTTCATTTCTTAACTTTTGCAAATCTGGACTTTTCCTTTTCTAATCAACAATGTTTTTCAGTTCTGGAGTGAGTCAGGTTGTTGAGGAGCTTGACAAGGTATTGGCATTTAATGACTTACTCTTCTCATTTAAGAATCATTCGGACATAGATCGCCTTGCCCGTGGTGTTGGTCCAGTTTCTTTAGTGGGTAAATTTCCTGACTGAGTATCCGTTTGTTTTTATTCACTTTTTGGATCTTTTGTTTTATATTTTGAATTCTTGAAGTTAAATTAAATTCATTTTTGGTGTAGGAGGTGAGTATGACGTTGACAGAAAGATGGAAGATTTGAAACTCCTTTATAGGGCATATGTTTCAGATGCTCTGTCTAGTGGGCGCATGGAAGATAACAAGGTAAGTGGAGATAACATTCAAATATAAAAATTGAATTGCTAACATGTTTATTTTTTTTATCTAATATTTTTTTAAATGTTGAAAATGAGCATGTATTTGACCTCCGTCAGACGATCATTTTGCTCTTCAGCCAGGCAATATCTTGAGCTGTTTGTTCTGAGGGGTCTTTTGTAGGCAGACTTTTTGAAAATCTGGATTTGGGAAACATATTTCTGTGCTTGGTATAAATGTTCTGTTTTTTTCCTCAGTAAATTCCCTTGAAGGTCAAAAACTCTGTCTAAACAATATCCAACATTTTCTATGAATATTTTAGTAATATCAAACACATTATACAAATTCCTAGGAATTGTGTTTCTTTATAATGAAAAAAATAGGGAATACCAAACTCCCTGTTAATGTTGTGGTAAAAATTTCATTTGAAGCAGTTTTTATCTTCAGTACAGTGTAGTTGTTTGATTTAATGTATTTATAGTAAGACTGGTTGTACTGAAATTTTCAGAATGAAATCTTGTTTCATTTCCACTCTCAAGTTACCTGATTTTGAAATTTTCTAAAACTCATTACTCTAAGATAGTAAGGCTGGTTGTACTGAAATTTTCAGAATGAAATTCTGTTTCATTTCCACTCTCAAATTATCTGATTTTGAAATTCTCTAAAATTCATTACTCTAAGAGTATGTATCACCAATACCATGAAAATTTGTTAACTGTTGTTGATATGAAATATGAAACTTCATCTGTGTGAATGCTAATTTTTATGATGTACATTTTTTAATAGCTTTATTATTCATTTCAGCTTGCTGCACTAAATCAGTTAAAAAATATATTTGGACTGGGTAAGCGTGAAGCAGAAGCTATTTTACTTGATGTTACAACAAAGGTTTATCGGAAACGACTTGGACAGACTGTTTCAAGTGGCGAGTTAGAACTGGCAGATAGCAAAGCTGCATTCCTTCAAAATTTGTGTGACGAGCTGCATTTTGATCCACAGAAGGCCAGTGAACTTCATGCAGGTAAAACATGAAATGTTAATTGTTAAGTTTGAATTTTATCTTTTGTAAGGCCTGGATTGTAGTTTACTTTATGTTCTTTAAGTTTATATGAGTATTTTTTAGTCAGACGAACTTATAAGCTAGCTTCTTGGCCTTGCCAAACAGACCCGTAGACTAAAGAAAACAACTCAATACAAATGTTGAAGAATAACTATATGTTTCTTTTATTCGCACTTGAAAGAAGAATAGACTGTTATTAGCGGGACCAAGAAAATTATTTAGAATGAAAGGTGATGATGAGAGAGTTATTGTAGCAATTAATTATTTCTGCTATTGCTTTTAGTGTCCAACAAACCTCTCATCTATAATTGTTCCACAGTCAAAAGAATACGAAGACAAAAACCGACAATTGCTGGACATTTATTTAATAAATAAATTGTAATTTACACAATTAAGCCCATTGAATCAAGGAGATTATGAAACTAATCAAGGATAATTATGGAATAATGGTGGTTATTAAGTTTCTTATGTTTATAGTAGATTTGTATGTATAATTCTTAATCGTAAGGTTGCCAACTTGTAATAGTAATATTCAATTATGTATCTGTATTCATAGTTGTTCTGATAGTTAGCTTCTTATATAATGTGTTATCACTATCATTCTTTATTATGTTTACTATTTTATAACACAATCTAACAACAGTTTCATGTTTTAAGAAATTTATCGCCAAAAGCTTCAGCAATGTGTTGCTGATGGGGAGCTCAATGATGAGGATGTTGCTGCTTTGTTGAAGCTGCGTGTAATGCTCTGTGTACCTCAGCAGACTGTTGAAGCAGCTCATGCAGATATCTGTGGCAGTTTGTTTGAAAAGGTGATAGCTTTTGTTTTCTTCTGTAACGAATTTGTCATTCATTCATAGTGCCAAATTTCATATTTCCTTTTATGCAGAAATACAATTTATGTGTGTATCATAATGAACTGAGATTATGACTATCATGTGTGGTGTTGTCCACAGTGGTTGTCAACATGGCATGTTGATAGGGACTTGGGTATTTTGGGGTGTCCAAGTCCCTCATCGAGTTGTATACTATGCTTGGAGTATTTAAGTGGCCTTCCTTATAGTTAGCTTTTAAGGGTGGTTCCTCAAGTGCTTAGATAATTATCACATGCATAGCGGTTGTTTGTAGGCTTGTAGGGGTTTTCTTCAGGGCATTGTTGTTGTCACCTTTTATTTCTTGTTTGAGGATATGTCTTGGTTTCTGGAGCTTCTTCCTTCTCTTTGCCATACACTTCTACTTTCTATTTTGATATTGGTAATTTGGTACAATGAGAAGTTATCTCCACCATTTTTATCTTTAACCTAGGATACCAACTTTTTAATTGTGTCTGGACATAATATAATTTGTCATGAATTTCTGGAATGTGCCACTCAAAACTGAAACTAGATTTGGTTTTTGTAAATTTCAGAACATGTAATCAGAAACCACCCTGAACAGGGCCTTAGATTGTGTGTTTTAATTCTGTAGACCAGTATCTACTTCTACTTACTATCTAACCTGTTCATTAGTTAGATTATCGTATACTTAAATCCAAGCTGTAAAGGAAGTTTAGTAGACTTGGTTGACGACGTCGATATGTGGATAAACAGGGTTATTCTTTTTCATTTTTTTCATTTTATTATCATAAGTATGTTTCAATCTCTGCCAGACATTGGAAGTTTTTATTTATTACTAATTCATGTTTATTCTTTATAGATTGTCAAGGATGCAATTGGTTCAGGGGTTGATGGATATGACGAGGAAGTAAAGAAATCAGTAAGAAAAGCAGCACATGGCTTGCGACTTACCAGGGAGACTGCTATGTCTATTGCAAGCAAGGCGGTGAGTGTTCATTTGTCAGGAAATTTGATGCTTATATATGATGATTCAAATAGGATTAAATTTCACTATGTTGTTTTCATGACATCATTACAGGTGAGGAAGGTGTTTATTACTTACATAAAACGTGCACGATCAGCCAAAAGTAATTCAGAATCTGCAAAAGAACTGAAGAAGTTGATAGCTTTCAACACCCTAGTTGTAAATGAGTTGGTGGCAGATATCAAAGGAGAGTCTGCCGATGTTAAAACTGAAGAGCCAGCGAAAGAGGCAATTATTGAAATTGAGGAAATTAATGAAGAATGGGAATCACTTCAGACGCTCAAGAAAATAAGACCTGACAAAGAACTTATAGAAAAGATGGGAAAGCCTGGTCAGACCGAAATTACTCTTAAAGATGATCTTCCAGAAAGGGACAGGACTGATGTTTACAAGACATTCTTGAATTACTGTCTAACCGGTGATGTGATTACGATTCCGTTTGGTGCTCAGATTACAAAAAAGAAAGATGATTCAGAGTATGTATTTCTAAATCAGCTTGGTGGGATCCTTGGAATGACTGGCAAAGAAATAATGGATGTTCATACGGGTCTTGCTGAGCAAGCTTTCAGGCAACAAGCTGAGGTACTTTTAGCTGATGGACAGTTGACGAAGGCCAGGGTGGAGCAGCTTGGTAAGCTGCAGAAGGAAATAGGATTATCGCAAGAATATGCTCAGAAAATAATAAAGAATATAACCACTACAAAAATGGCAGCTGCCATTGAAACTGCTGTAACTCAAGGGAGGCTCAATATGAAGCAAATTAGGGAACTTAAGGAATCCAATGTTGATTTAGACAGCATGGTATCTGTGAGCTTGAGAGAAACCCTCTTCAAAAAAACTGTTGGTGATATTTTCTCATCAGGTACTGGTGAGTTTGATGAGGAAGAAGTTTATGAAAAAATGCCATTAGATCTCAACATCAATAAAGAGAAAGCAAGAGGTGTTGTTCGTGAGCTTGCACAAAGTAGACTATCCAACTCTCTCATTCAGGCCGTGGCACTACTAAGACAGAGAAATCACAAAGGAGTCGTAAGCAATTTTCTAAGCTTCATGTTCTCTCTACTCAGTTTTTTTTTTAGATTTGGTGGTTGTGAATGGCCAAGTTTGATTGCTTATTGTCTTCTTTGCAGGTTTCTTCCCTCAACAACTTGCTGGCTTGTGATAAAGCAGTACCTTCACAGACACTTTCATGGGAAGTGTCGGAGGAACTTGCTGATCTATACACCATATACTTGAAGAGTGATCCAAGTCCAGAAAAGTCGTCTCGTCTGCAGTATCTGTTGGGCATAAATGACTCCACTGCAGCTTCACTTCGGGAATCCAGAGATAGATTAGATATTACTGCAGAGGAAGAGAAGTTTGTATTCTAGTCATGTAATGAAATGTTTGGCCGTAGAGGCATATTGGAGAGGCCAGAGCCCTCACAGTTCTGTATTTTTTTGTTTCTTTCGATTTTGTTTAACGGTGAATAGAAGAATATTGTGATAGATTGTTGTAGAGATGAGTGCAGTGTTAGATGTTGAAATCTTAGATAATCTGTACTGTAACAATTTAAATAACTAATCGTGCTATTTTATATGAATGACAACAAGTTGTTACTTCTACCGTTTTTTCATTGAACGAACAAATATTCTTCGATGTGACTATGCTATCAAATGTTTGAAGGAGAACAACAATGTGGACCCTTAAGTGTCCGTTTGGTTCGAGAGTTTTGTAGGGGAGGGGAGGGGAGGGGAGATTTTTAATTTGAAGTGTTTGGTTCAATTTTTAGAAGGGGAGGGGACCAAATCTTTTTAAAATTTGATTGCATTGTCATAATTATCCTTAAATTAATTTCAAATCTTAATATTAACATTGTAACAACTTTTATTATTATTATTAGATTATATTGTCTTTTTAACAATCTTATTATTATTTTGTTATATTTTTTTTGTAATAACTTTTATTATTATATTATCTATCACTCTTATTTGTTACATCTAAAAACCACTCCTACTACTACTTTGTTGATGTCAACGGCCTTATTATTATTATTATTATTATTATTATTATTATTATTATTATTATTATCATCTTATTTTAATTCAACTTATTATTGCTTGTTGATCCATTTTTTTTCAACGTTAATTTACTGATTCATGTCTTGTTGTGGAAAATATATGAGCCAATTTGAGATAAAATAAGCAGCTTAGATGTGTGTTTGTCATTGGTTGGTCTCTGAAATTGTAATATCAAGTAGTTTCTTTTCTTTAATTAAGTCTAAGGGTAAAACAGTAAAATAATTTTAAAATCCTCTCCCCTCCCCTTGTGAACCAAACACGTTTTTAATTAAAATGTCTCCCCTCCCCTCCGTTAAAATCCCTCCCCTCCCCTCCTAATTCTCGAACCAAACGGACCCTAAAGGTACTTTCCATTCCACCTTCTACAGGAGGCAGGGATCCGGCACAAAATAGGATTCCCCGCTGTTACAGCAAGGTGCTGTAATCAATGATAGTTGTTCGATCATAATTGGACAACTGAGATTGTTTAAATTAAAAACACACAATTTTCAATCTCAAACGTTTGATTTGAGATGAACGACTGAGAACAAAAACAGCGTGCTATTGTTACAGCAGCAAAACCTAATCCACGTGAATGGCTGCGGAGACAAGCATATCGAGCTTTTCATGCATCTTGTATATGGAGTATCCAAGTTTCAGGTAAAAATAATTTACTTTTAGATACTATACATTACATATTATTAATATATAAGGAGTATCCAACTTTTATTTATAAAAACATAACTAATACATTTTTAAATTAAAAAAAATAATTTTGAATATTATATAAATCATACACCATTAGTTCTTTTTATTTTTCATGTATTAAATATGACTATTTGAGTCATACATGTTAACACCAAGAACATCATCAACTATATGTACCACACAACCAACATATCTCTCTCATTCTTCATGTATTAAATATGATATCAAGAGTCATGCATGATATGTGAGAATGAATATTATATATGTTAGAAATACAAAGTGAAAGTAAATTCCATCAGCTATTCTACTTATATATTATAAATCTATTATCTATCAAATAACTGAGTTTTTTTTTTTCTTTTTTTTTTAAATAATCACATGCAATTTTATAACATTTCATTATCTTATGGGGAAATTATAAATTTCATTAGTTACCACTTTGAACTTGGACGATGAGCATCATCGACATTAATTATTTGTTTGGTATCTTATTTGTATTTATCTATTCGTTTTTATTTCTTCTTTTGATTTCTTTCTTCTTTTTGCAAACATACCTAAAAATTAAAATACTCAAGAGAACGTATATGAACCTTGCTATTAGGGGTGTTCATATCTCAAACAATTCAAATTAAAACTGCAAACTAATCTAAAAAGACTAAAAACTTCACAAAATCAAATATTATTAGATTATTTGGATGTCATTTTTTTTTATTTTTTATGGTGGATGGAGTTTGAATCCTGTGCCTTTCATATATTATGCATTGTCCTTACCAACTGAGTTAAGCTCACGAGGACATTTGGACGTCCTTTTTATGAAAACTGCTCGGATCAGATTTCAGATCCCCTTTTCAAAATCAAACCGCATACTTATATTTTAGTGTTTTTTTTTTATTAGTATGATATATTGCATAAATATATTATGTGCTTACTTTTTTTTTTTTTTTTTTTTTATATT
>Ga0228710_1008011_pt1 | contig 15345 bp, 4 predicted proteins | sample MedpolnodulmetaG_FD_177995 | JGI IMG/M metagenome (GOLD analysis project Ga0228710, IMG submission 177995) | Root nodule microbial communities from Medicago polymorpha collected in Santa Monica, California, United States - pink nodules | ecosystem: Host-associated > Plants > Roots > Nodule...
AAAAAAAAAAAAAGCTCTTCTCCCACAAAGGATAGCATTATGCAGGTACAGGAAAACAAAATTGGGTTTTCTCCGATTTTGACATACCTTCCTCCCCTTTTTGTTCAATGCCAAAACTAAAGCTATTCCTCTATCAAATTACATATACCTAAAGGAAAAACATCATAATTTCACAATTGAAGGTCTAACTAATACAACCAGAATACGAACTCCGAAACGCTGAGATTGTGGTCATATTTCATATTCAGTTTTATCAGAAATATGTAACTGCAAATTACGTTGTTGGGTTTCGGTTGAGGAAAAAAATATTGACATGGGAGAAGAGCTGGAACAAAAAAAATGTTGAATTATATTTTGATTTACGTAATTGCCCTTCATCTATGTTTATTTTTTAAGGAACGCTACTTTCTTTTTTAATAATAATCATTCAGTGCTTTTTTATATTACTTAATATGGATGGATATATTAAATTATTGGTGTTTTTTTCGATATTAAATTATTGATGCTGTAAATATGAAGATACGTTGCAATAGTTTGTTAATTATATTTTAATCAAATGTATCTCATAATGATATTTTCGCTATATATACATTATTAGAGGATTTAGAAGATAATCACCGATCATATCATATATTTGATGTAGACAAGATCAAAATATCATGTTTCTCATAAAAAATAAAAAAATATTACCTGTGAACTTTGTACACGTCTCAAAACTAGGGGAGGACAAGAGAGGCCATATTGGATGAATTTTGATTTAGATCATGATGATTAAACCATCTTTTTTTTAAATAGGCTAAAATATGGTACTCGTCCCTGCAAATATGCTTCGTTTAAGTTTTGGTCCCTGTAAAAAAAATAATTTGTTTTTGGTCCCTGCAAATTTTTTTGTTTTTTAAAATAGTCCCTGACCCTATTTTTGTGATGATTTGTATACATGGCACATGATGACTGGACCCATTTTGTAGTTTTTGGTCCCTGCAAAATATTTTGTTTTTTTAAACAGGTCCCTACAAAAAATTTTGTTTCTGAAAATAGTCCTTGGAGGGACTATTTTAAAAAACAAAAAATTTTGCAGGGACCAAAAATAATTTTTTTTTTTTTTACAGGGCCCAAAACTTAAACGAGGCATATTTGCAGGGACGAGTACCATATTTTAGCCTTTTAAATATGATCAAAACAACTTATTAGTTCATTTATAATCTACTAAATCTAAAATAATTTATTCAATTAATCTATTATTGGATTATTAATGGATATCATATCCATTAAACTATAATTTTTTAGCGAAATTTTTAAAGTTCTTTTTAGCCGTGTTTTTTTTACATTATTAATTATTATTATGGTAAGGGTTAAATTTAAATATACCAACTTGTACTTTTCTTTTGGTTCGTCTAGATTTTTTCTTCCACTTTTAGTCTCCTTAAAGTTTTTCATCACCACTTATGTGTAGTCTTCAAATTTTCTAATGAAATTTTTCAAAAATGTTACGTATATTAAAAGAATCTCTCGAAAAAATTAGAATTTTTTAACAAAACCCGAATTAAATATATATTTTCATGTTTTAGGAACTTAAAAGTTCATATTTAATTCATGTTTTGTTAAAATATTCTAATTTATTTTAGAAGAGATTGTTATAATATTTTAAACATTATAGAAAAATTTATTCAAAATATGAAGGTTACACATGAGTTGACTTAAAAATATGGACTAAAAGTGGTGAATGAAAACTTTTGGGGACAAAAAGTCAAACATAAGTTTTAGGAAAATTAAAATGAAAAATTGATATCTATACTATAAATAAAGAAAACACCTCCTTTCAACTCTTTTGGGCTGTGTAACAGCCCATTTTTGTTAGATTTATTTTATTGTTTATTATATGTGTTTGTATGTGATTATTTGTCTCTGTGTGTATTTTAGTGGGGTTTGGTGTTATGAGGGTATTTTAGTCATTTTGGGCTTAGGAGCATTTTGGTCATTTTACGAGCCTATTTTATTCGTTCAGTGAGTAGAAACTTTGTGAATTAATTAATGAGAACTTTGAGCTCATTAAGACAATTGAGGGTTGAACCCATTTATGTAGAGCCTATATAAACTCTAGTCTTTAGAGGAATTAGGGATATACACTCATTTCACAAACTTTTGAGAGAGGTAGAGAGAGAAAGAGCTAGAGAAAGGAGAAAAGGATTTTGGGAGAAAAAGAGCTTTGAGAGCAAGAAGATGGTAGAGATTCAAGGAGCAAAAGTGAAGCCTAAGTTAGGATTGTGCTCATTTGAGGTAAGGGGGATAATGTTCATTCATAATTTAAGTTACAATCACTTTTTCTACTTAAATTCATTAGTGCTTAATTGGGAAATGTTATTGTTGTGAATTTTAATGATGAAATTCGTGTTCCTACTTTGATGCTAAATTTGGGTATGTGAAATTGATGCTAAATAGGTTGTTGTTGTTGATTTTACATACTTGAATTGTCGTTATATGAAGCTTTGTTCATTTTTGCTCAAATTGGTATAAATTAGTATTGTTGTTGTTGATTGTGATGAATTCATGTTTAAATGAAGTTGTTGTTGAATTGGATATGTTGTTGTTGCTGATTTGTGCTATGGGTGTTAGAGATTCCATGAGTTATTCATGTTTGGTGTGTTGTTGTTATGTGTAAGTGGTTGTTGTTAGAACCTTGATGAATTAAGTAAATTGAAGTAAAAGTTGTTTACTATTTTTGTAAAAAGAGTCTAAATGGTGTATTTGAACCTTGGAAAATGATTTTTATTGTTTTGGGTATGTTGGGGATCAAAATAGGGATTTTTTGGGTGATTTGGGGATGAAACCGAAGCCAAAAACGTGTTTTTTCAGGCCATTGAATCGATTCAAGAAAGTTTGAATCATATCAATCTGCATCTAGGCAGATTTGAATCGATTCAGACAGTTTTGAATCGTATCAATTTTCCATCTGACTTTGTTTGAATCGATTTAATAAGATGGAAATTGATTCAGCCTTAGTTGTAAACATGAAAGTTTTAGATATGAATGTCATCTTTCCAATGGTTTTAGTTTCACTTCAAAATGTTTTATAGAACTCTAGTTATGGTCAAATTACTACACATAGGTCATGCTGCATTTTTCATAAAACTATCATGACTTTTTCACTAAACCATGAAACATATTCAAAATTCATATTGAGTTTAAGGAAGTCTTTATAGTGAATAAATGAGTATGTAAACATGAAGTTGTGATGTTTAGGAGTGGTTTAATTTGGTTTCGTTTTGAAAATGAATTTGTTTTGCAAAATGATAAAATGAGACGAACTTAGGTGAATTTTGGGATTTATCGGTATTGGCCAGTAAAACACACATGTATACGCTACTGCACTCATATGTGATTTATGTGTATACATAGTTGAGGCAAATGAGTTGTTTTGTTTTGAAAATATCCAAATGATCGTTTTCGTAAAATAGTACGAACTTGGCGTGGTTTTGTGATTTCTTGAAATTGGCCTAGGATACTCGTATGTCTAAGCTACTATGAACATATGTGAGTAGTGCATATGCTTTTTTGAAACAATTGAACATGTTTGCTCAATCTTGGTTGAATTTCTAGAATTGTTTTAAAGTTGTGAACAATAGACGAACTTGTCGAATTGTGACCTAATGATGTGATAACCTAAGGAATATCTTGTAATCATGTTCGTATGATTAAAGTAGAATGTAATAAGGGTGAGTTGATGTTTGTTATGTTGGATTTGATGACGGTATATATGTCGTTGTTTATGTCGATGAATTATAATATGATATATATGTTGTTGGTTGTTGAGGTTTTGAACTTATACATGCTAAATGTTGATGTTGAATGTGGTGATTGCATGTATTGAATTTTTGGTTGTTGAATTATTACATGCAAATGATGGTGATATTGATGGTGATTGCATGTATTGAATTTTGTTGTTGAATTATTACATGCAAATGTTAGTGATATTGTTGGTAAATGCATGTATGAAAAATGAAGGTGAAATGATTATGATGTTCTTTTGACATCTTATTTGTGTGAACATATGCATTGTTGTCGAGTCATATGTTCATGCATTAATGACTGATGGTGATTTAGGATATTTATATCCAGTGGAGATGATTTGAATACTTTGTATTCAATGGTGATATGATATTTTGTTGGCATCTTGAGGTGACGACCTTGTTGGTGATTGGTACCACATGCATATAAGAGTAGTGTCTAGGCGCATTGCATGATTTGACATGAGTCCTATTTGAATTGATATACGTGCATTGGTGAGCTTGGTGAAATTGTGCATTGGTTGAATGGTCGTTATTTGAATCAGGCTCTAATTGTATGTCTTACTTGCTTGTGCTTACATACTTGGTGAATCTATTTGATGATAATTATCTTGGTAATAGTAATGAGGTGAGAATGATATATATATATATATATATGATTGGTGATTCCTTTGATAATGATGATTGCTTTGCTTGTACCTTTGAAATGATGAATTGTATTTGTTGAGTTAATTAGGCAAGAGTTTAGGTGATTTATATGATTATTGTTGTTAAGTGATGAACTTATATTGATGACTTGATTAGAGATTATATATGCTTGCTATGCTATGATAGAATTGTGATAGTATGATGTATATGGAATGTGGGATAATATTGCATGGATGTTAGTATTTTAGGAGGGATGTGTATGTATGTGTGTTATGCATGAAATCCTTGAATGCTTGTGTTTGTTTATGCTTAATTATGATGATGTGAAGCTAACCCCCAGTGGTCGTTCGGTTGATCACCTGCCTATTTGTATGAATTGGTGGATGGCTTGTAGGATTAGCTTATCTTTTCCTGGTGAGTTGCTGGAGGCTAGATTTGGAATTACATCGTCTACCGCTTTTGGAGTCTTAGTTTTAGGGCTCTAATTTAGGGTGTCGATCTTTCTTTTCTTTGGTGTTGACTATTTTGTATGTTGAGACTGGAGATTTATTTGGTGATGTATTTTGATGCTTATGACATGGTTGTTTGAAGTTGCATGCTATTTATCCGCTGCGACGTTGTTGAGAAATTTTATGCATGCTATTTTTGAGACTTATTGAAGACGTGACATCTATTTCTTGAATATTTGTATTATTCGCGTGTTTTATCGATTTAATAGAAGTAGGGCGTAACAGGCTGACTTTTCTCTTTCCAAAAATACTCTCAATTTTGAATACAAATAACACATGTAACAACTAAATAAGTATAAATTTAAATATTAAAAAAATGTAACAAACACGATATGAATATATGTATATTTTTTTTCCTTTATCATTTATAAAATATAACAAACTATTAGCATATTTATTCTTAGTTTTTTATTATCTCAATTATACCCTTAAACAACTTTTTCTATAATAAAGATCGTTTTTTTTAAGGACTATAATAAAGATCGTTGTTGATGTGATTAAAAAAAGAATTTAAATTATACTTTTTTATTATATTATTGGTGTCATTGAAATAAATAATCATGATTGGTTTGATTTGTTATAACTTGAAAGCAACAAACACTTATATATTTTTTTTCTTTGAAAAAAAAAACACTTATATTTTTAGTTTTAATCCAAATCAAAATATCATACAAAAAAACATGGTTTTCCCTTAAAAAAAACACGGTTAATAATTTTTAAACGTTAGCGCAATAAAATGAGCGGAAAGACGGGCACATGAGTGCCCGTCTTTTCGCTAGTATCATTTATTATTTTTTTTGACAAAAATAAAACGATATTCATTCATTCAACGACAAGGATGAATCTGTGAACAAACTCACAACACCCAAGTTAATAGCATACAACGGCAAAATGCCTACAAATAATATGATAAAACCTAAGTCATCGAAATACGCATGCTTCCGGATCTGCAACGTTGACGCCCAAATCATTGGTTGAATTTTTAATTGACTAATGTCGATCTTTCAATAGGAACTAAATGAACACCGCAACAAAACACATATTTAACGCTTAGGTTAATGAACTGGGGGAAGTTTCTCTTTATCCCCCTAATATCTTTAAGGCCCCCTAAATACACATCTAATAGTTATCTACCGGATGTAAATTCTTTTGAAAAACTTACATCAAATAGATAATTATCGGATGTATATTTAAAGGACCTAAAGGGAAACGCATACAAAATTCAACCCAAAATAGTTATTTTTGTCTTGGCCTAAAATATAAAGGAAAGCAACTGACGTGATCAGAAAAAAAAAATTAATTAAGCTTTTGATCATTCAACAACAAAGATAGTTTAGGATTTTGAATAAAAACTAAAAATATTTGTCAATATAATTTGTTATATTTTGACATCTCCCCCTCTCCAAAAAAAACTCCAACTAAACAAACCCTTATGCATAGTCCTAATCAATTTGTATTAATAATGTTATATTATAATTTATTTAATTAAATAATTTGATATTATTTAATAATTAAATATTTGTATCTCTAACTCGAAGTTTAAGATGATCACACTTTATTATAATTGTGTGTGTGAGAGAGAGTCATTATTAGAAAAATAATTGATCATTGTTAAATCAAGATCACAAACAATTGCTTAATCAGTTATAAGAGCATCTTCAATCCTCCTTTGGGCTTTAAAGGGGGATCGTGTGGTTGTTAAAGTCTGAAGATGTTGTCCAAAACTTACAATAATTGATTAGAAATGAAGAGATTTTTTTTTCAGACTGTGGTTTTCAATGAGATGGAAAAGTATTCGAAAATTATTGGAAATTAGGGAATGCTTAACAAACAGAGGCCTAGGGAAAGGAAAATCAAGAAGGAAGAATATATACTAAGGGTATTTTTTGAAAGAGTTAACCCAATGATTAGGCAATGATATCGCTTAATCAGTAAAGGAGGTTGGTTACCATTGGATTGGAGTAATCAGATTAACAAGAGTTAATGTGTTTTGCCAAAAAAACATATCGACATCCGAGGATATTTGTAAATACACATGAATATTTCAAAATCCGCTAAATAATTGTCTAGACAATATGCTCATATATGACTATTATCGATGTTCATGGATACCCATCATCATTCCTAGTAAGGTCAATAGCACAAAGTTACTATCCGCACGAATGTATAAACTAATTAAACTTGTGTCTCGTTGTTAGGTTAGAGGTTATTGAATGCAATTATCATTTGCGATCATCATATAAATATCGGATAAATCTAAGTGGTGCAATCATCAATAATTTTGTTTGTCAAACGCTTGGTTCTGAACAAAATGAAAAGAAGAAGGGAGAAAAGATAACCATTCAAAATAAAAAAAGTCAAGATTCAAAACAATCAACTATATATTTTAAAAAATAGCATACATTGTAAATGATCTAACTGTCCATATCTAATTAACTGATATATAAGCAAAATTAAGGATAAGTAAATTTAAGGATAATCTTGTCAAAATAACCAAACTAGAACTAGACTTAATTCATTTTTTTTAAGTAGAAGAAGATAAAATGAAATATATTAAACCGAAAAACCACACCCGCGCAAGGAGATCTAGGCTAGGATTCTAGAGATTTTACAAACTTAATACATAATAAAACCAACACTACCACTGACTATTAAGCAATAATAAAACAATGAATGAGGTTAGTCCATCGGTGATGAGAATTGAAAATTAAGTTTGCGTTTTTTACTTTTAACCATAAAAAAGACAAGAGTTTCACTCTATCAACCAGCTGTTATAATGACTATTATTTTCACATAAAAATAAGGCTATTTATTTCCTTCAAAAGAAGCCAAACAGTTGTCATCCAAACCAAATGAAGTGTGGATCGGATTTTCCTACAATCTCCTACTAAAGTTGAAAATTGAGTAAAATGATAAAAAATATGTAATACGTTTGCTGATGAATATCAATCTAATGTCGTACATGGTTAGGGCATATTGGTTTACCAACGCAAGGTCTAGTTTATAAAAGGGCAGTCTAGTGCACTAAAGCTCCCACATATACAGGTCTGGGAATGGTTCCCATCATTTTGGTGTATGTTACACGAGTTTTGGTTTATTAAAAGAAAAAGTAAATAAATCAAAACGCAAGGTTTGAAATTTGTTGTGATTTCTTTGTTGGCTTTTGTTACATAAACTTTTGAGATTGAGAATCGTTCTAGGTATGGGATTAACGTTTGTTGGATTTTGATGGGTAGATCGTTGAACTCATAAACAAAATTAGTGTCTTGTTCTTTGAAGAACCGGTTACTAGATGGTTTTTTTGCTTTGTTTCAATAAATGCATACTCATTTTTATTTCCTTCCTTTCTTGATTTCAACTTTGAGACTAGTGTTCTTTCAAAAGAAAAATAAATTGAGACTAGTATTTTTCTTGGATTTTTTTTCAAAATAAGCGCAAAATATGAGTAGGGGACTAATTAATTACAAAGGGGGTCAAAATCGCATAAAATAAATTAGGGTGTCAAAATTGCACAATTGAGAAATTAAAGGAGCTAAAAGTGTAATTAAGCAACAAAAAAATTAAATAGAAGAAGTAAGAAAAACGCTCCTTTTTATTACCCTATTTTCCATCTATTTAGGTTTGGATTCAAATACAAAAGTGCCCAATATATACGCCTCTTACCCTTCTTTTGCTATTCTCTGACCAATTGCAGTCTGCAAAATGGTGCTAGGGAGTGAGGGCGCCGTTTATTCTCAATCACTCACTAAAAAACAACAATCAACCGAAACCCTAACGTCCCCGTTACTTCCTACTCTTCCTTTCGATCTCATTCCAGAAATTCTAAGTAGGCTACCTGTGAAATTCCTCTTGCAGTTCCGATGTGTTTGCAAGTCGTGGAATTCTCTAATCTCTGATCACAAATTCGCCAACAAACACCTTCGCATCTCAACCACAACCCTCGTCCACACATTGACCAACTCCTCTGATCTCCCATGCAAGAGCATTCTCAAGTCTTACCCACTCGACTCCATTTACACAGACGTAACCATTAGCCATATCACACAACATATCACACAACTCGAATTTCCTTCCAACGATTCTGTAAACTTCATTGGATCTTGCAATGGTATCCTCTGTCTTGCCGACTTTAAAATAGGTTTAATTCGATTGTGGAACCCTTCCATTAGAAAATTCAAGGAATCGCCCCCTCTTGAAAAGCCACAAACTTTTAGTCAAACTATGATGTATGGCTTTGGCCATGATCCTAATACTGATCATTACAAGGTGGTGGTTATTTTACGTGCACGTGATAGTAGTGGTAATTTATTTCACAAAAATGTGGACAAACCTGATGTGAAGGTTCATACTTTGGGCACAAATTTCTGGAGAAGTATTCAAGAGTTGCCTTATGATTCTTTGCGTTTTCAACAAGCCGGAAAATCTGTGAGTGGCACAATTAATTGGGTGGTTTCTAAATATTTGTGTAGGAAAAGTCCGTGTTTTATTGTTTCTCTTAATTTGAGGACCGAGTCTTACCAAGAAGTTTTGCTGCCTGATTTTGGAGTGGTAGATACATATTCTTTGCACTTGGGTGTGTTGCGAAATTGTTTGTGCATGGTTTCTGGTGATGATGTTTGGGTTATGACGGAATATGCAAATATAGAGTCATGGACTAAATTGTTCACTATTTCTTACATGCGCGATCCTAGTACATATTGTGTTTTTATCAAGGCAATACATACTTTTGAGGATGGCCAAGTGCTGCTGAAGTTTTCAGGGGATGTGAAAAAGTTGATTATTTACAATTCTAGAAATGGAACTTCAAAGCCTATTGAGTTTGAAAACACTTCAGAAGTCTGCGTTGAGAGTTTGATATCACCTTGTCTCTAATGCTAAGATTTAGATGTGGTGCTAAGTCAACTGAACATGATATTTTTATTTTTTTTGGTACAATCTGAACATGATATTTAATTAGAACCTATATGCTACTTTTTGTTTATCATATTTATTTGGTACTTGTTTTTATTACTGGTGACTTCATGAATCGTTGTTAATTAATTGCCATTTGAACTGCAGCTTAAGAAATTACAGTTATTTTTATTTATTTGTTTGATAGAGGTTTTTCTTTTTCTTATCATGCATTTCAGTTTGTATATTTCTTAATTATGCATTATTTAGATTGTTTGAGGTAAGATTTTCAAACACCAGAAATAGGAGACGTTATTATATGTCAAGTCATTAGCTTGTTTATTGAAATATCCGCTTTGAGCGGCGCGAATTTTAAATGTTCTGACCCCCCTGTTCTGTGAAGGTTAGGAAAGCAAAATAATCACTCAGAGTTAAGTATGCCAGGTACGTTCTTCGTGCATGTCTTTTGAGACATTTTCGGCATAAGTTTTGCTATCCTATCTGATACGAATATGTTTCAGACTTTAAAACGGTATGTTGGTCCTTCAAAATAAAAATGGTCTGTTGGAAAGGTTTTGGAATGTTGGAGTGTTAATGTTGATTGAAGATTTCCATATCCGAGTTGAATCCTAACCAGATAGATTAACCTACGATGTTGGCCAACATTAATCCTTTTTATCTCGCGTACGTGTTTGATTATTTCATTTCTAGTGTTTTTTTTCTCTGTATTTTTTTTTTATGTGAAGTTGGTGCCATAATTACTTATGTTTGGGATTCATGCTTGAAACTTATGTGTTTTCTGGTATCAATGGGAAATCTAACAATAGCCTAGGTAGGTACTTTATGACTATTGCTATTTTGAGGAGGATAAGCAAAGACTCCTCTCCTTTCTCTAGAGCTAATTGAATCAAGTGCATTTGTCTTTTGAACTAATCGGATCATTTACGGTCAAACCGACAATTTAAAATATCGAGTTTTTATTGTTTGAGTTTTCAAGTTAATCACCACGACGATACGATGAAGTATTCAAAACATGTTCATTAGATTGAGTTTTATGTTCTGCAATCATCAAGTCTCATAAAGTTTAAGTCTATAAGAACTATTGTATTGTAAATAAGTGCTGGAAATAGGTCAAATAGTTATTGACTTGTATAGAGAACCCTTGGTGAAATTATCAAGTTACGCATTATGAACTTTAGGGAACTAATGTTTCATTGATTGGTATTTTCACTAGCACTGCATGGAGTTCTGATGATACATCTTCCATATTTCACAGCACTTCTGCAATAAAATGTGTACTACTATTATCCTTAGTAAGTCGGTATCAAGAAAATTAAGTCCTATCAAGATTATCAAGAGAAGTGGTAAAGAACTCCAACTATCTAAGAAAATTCAAGTAGTTGTGTTATTCAATTTTGTAGTTGAGGCAAAACTTCAAATATCTTAGCCATGTTTTAATGTCAAAACATGACTCAAAATTCATTACTTTGCTGCACAAGAGGGTTAGGAAGCAAGTGTTAAGAAGCAAGTTTGAATTCATCGCCAAACTTATACAACAATATCGCCAAAACTATAAATAGGCTTAATTGCATGTTTGGTCCCTTATGTTTATTTTAGATCTCAAGTTGGTCTCTTATGTTTTATAAGTTTCAAGTTGGTCCCCTTTGTTTTAAAAGTTTCAAGTTGAATCAAAACGTTACTCACGTTGAAATAAGTTAATCCCTTCCGTAACTTGTCGTTTGAAGGTTTAGGTTGACAATATAAGTGATGGAATTCAACTTATTTAGAAAATCAGGTTTAAACAATTTTTTTTTGTTTTATAAAACTCAATATCATGTTGTGGAAGGGACTAACTTATTCCAACGTGAGTGACGTTTTGGACCAATTTGAAACCTTCAAAACGTAAGGGACCAACTTGAAACTTTAAAAACATAAAGGATCAACTTGAAATCGAAAATAAATATAAGGGATCAAACATGCAATTAAGCCATATATATATATATCACTGGAAAAAAAACATGAGACTATTATTTGTTATTAATACATAAAAAACACGAGACAAATAATTGTGAGTGATAAATATTAAAAAAAATATAACACAATTATAAATCACTAAATCATATAAAAAAACACAAGAAAAATATTTGTCATTGATAAATATTATTATTAATTTAAACAAAAGTAATGCAAGATGCATTACCCAAATTAATTAATTAAAAATAAAAGAGAAATACAAAGAAAAAAAAGAAGGAAAACTAGGTCAACACCTTTTTAAAAAGACAAAAATATAAAGTTAAGCAAACTTAACCTATTTTTTATGTCTTCTAGGTTAATGGGATATCGTGAAGGGAAGGGAATGAAACAAAAACAAAAGTGCTAAATCAATATTAGCTAACTTATATTCACATGAGTTCCGTTCTCTAAAAATTAATTGATTTGAAGAAAAAAATATTAAAAAACAAGAGACAAATAATTATAATTGATACAGAGGGACATATGTTTATCATAGTTTTTTATGAGGTTTTATCATTGATAAATATATAAAATAATGGGAAAATATTTGTCAATTATAAATGCTTAACATATATTTATAAATTTTAAAAAAACATTGGATAAATATTTATCATTCATAAATAAAACACAATAAAAAAATATTTTTCAAGATTGAAAAAGAGTAGAAGTTTGCCTTTTTTTTTTTTGGCTTAATTAATGATTTGGTCCCTTAAGTTATTTGTTGGTTACATTTTAGTCTCATAAGTTATTAATGTTACGTTTTCGTCCCTTAAGTTATAATATGTTAGTCAAATAAATTTAAATTGGGTGAAAATCTATTAATCTTCATCCCCTTCACATTAAATTCCAGAATTTCAACAAAATTCACCACCTTCATCAACTCTATTCATCAGCTCCATCACAAAATCCAAAAACTTCATCACCTCCCTTCAACACCAAACTCAAAAATCAAAAAATAAAATCCAACGAACCCAATAATTCAATTAAAACTTCAATGTTCAATTTTTCCCAAATTCATCAAGCTTTATTCAAATTTCTTCATTATCTCGTCTACCCCAATTCATTACTTCATTTACTTATAGCAAATCCAACAATAACAAACTCATCTTTTTTCATTCATAGCACAATAAAAACAACACTAACAACAAATCTTCAAAATTTAAACCCAAAGAAATATTTGGGGTTGAAAGTTTTATCTTTGGTGCGCAGAGATGAGCTTGATTCAGATCTAGTTAGGGAGTGAGAGGTAAGAGGAAGATGACAAAAATGTTCATTTGTTTTGTTTGTTTTACATTGTTTTTACCCTTTTCTTCATTCTTTATGATTCTGGAAAATTGGAAGATTAATAAAGATAATGGTGGTATTGTGGTTTTTTAATGAAGATTCTGGAAAATTGGAAGATCAATGAAGATAATGATGGTGCAAAATAAAGCATGAGCTGAAGAACATGCTGGAAAAAATGAGGAGGGTAAAGAGAAGAAGATGAAAAAATAATTCAATTGAGTGAATAGGATGCCGTATTGATGCTTCTGCCATAATTGGTTAGGGTAATTAATAATGAAGATGAATGAGTGATGAATTTTGAGTCGGTTTACAATAATAATAAAGCATTAATTTCACTTTTTCTATCGTAACCTTAATTTCTTTTTTCAATTTTTTAATTTATCTTTCTCGTAACATTTATTAAGGATAATTTTGTAAAACAACTCATATTATCTTTCTTCATATAAAATTAATTACATTTATTAATACGTGTTAAATTTTCAAAACGTCATATAATTTGAGACAAAGGAAATAATAAAGGGTAGTGTTAACTTGTGTTCTTAGGGCACATGTTAAGAAACCCAAAAGAAGAAATATTTTCTAAAATTTTCTGCATTTAATTAATTAAAAAATTAAAGAGTAATGCAATCCACACATTTCAATAAATTATTTATATATTTGAATCATTAAGTTAACATTTCCCAATAATAAATTATGATCTATTAAATGAATTTAAATGTCATAATTACATGTTTCGTTTCCTAAAAAAAAATGGTCAAATACCTCTCGTGATACTTTAAGTTATATGTTTATAACAGATTAGTCTTTTAAGTTTCTTTTGTTACCAATTGGTCCTTTAAGTTTTTTTGTTACAAATTGGTCATTTAAGTCATATAATATTTACACTGGCATCCCTCTTTTCAGCCAACTTCGTTAAAAAGTACTTATAGACCATTTAACATTAAGATGGTAGGTCCAAAAGTGTTTATGACAACAAACATGATTACTTATACACAATTTCTTCTTATTTTTTTTGAATTTCAAACCTAATTTTACATATAAATATTTGATCAACAATATTATAAATCAAGTAATCGGTCAATATTTTTTTGAATCAAGACCGAATGACACACCTATGAGCTCTAGTTTTGAGAGCAATGAATTTGGACAAACCAACTTAACATTAAACATCCACATAATTACCTTTTGATTGAGTTTGATGAAATTAGGATAATGGTGTTAATACTTTATGATTTAAAGGACCAATTTGTAACTTAAAAAACTTAAAAGACTAACTTGTTATAATCATGTAAATTAAAAGACCGTAAATGGTATTTGGCGAAAATAATTATATGTTTTGTTACTTTTTTCCGAATAATTTGAATGCCATTTGAATTGTGCACATTTTATGTCTTTTAGATTTAGATTTTGGAAAAGATAAAAAAAAAAATTAAAATGAAAAGCATGGAGCAAGCGTGAAGTGCCACATAAACAAGTGTTGTGATTGAAAATTGAGAGGAAATGCATTTAATATTTTACTTGTTAGAAAAGACTCATGCATTTAATAGTTTATATGCAATCATTCTGATCTACTGACACAAAAATAGAAAACAATGATTGCATATAAAGAAGGCTTAACTACATTTTTTGTCCTTTAAGTTTCGAAATGTTGCGATTTTAGTCCCTATTAAAAAAAATGGCAATTTTGGCCCCTTTCGTCCCAAAATTGCTGAGAAGACGCCACGTGTCCCAAATATAGGGCCATAATCACAACTTTTTGTAAAGATAAGGGGTCAAAAGAGCATATTTCCCTAAACATATGGGTCACTTTTGCCATTTTTTTAATAGGGGGTCAAAATCGCAACATTTTAAAACTTAGGAGGCGAAAAATGTAGTTTAGCCTACAAAGAAATAATGGGTATTCCTTTTTTATATCCGATCCAGGTAATTGGTTTTTGCAATAGCCAACTTATATATGAATTAATGTTACACCGTTCAAAATTGTTTTACTCGATGCATATTTTTTAAATTTAACCGCTCATTAAATAGTTAAGTCCATTGATCAACAACGAATTGATTCAAATGTTAAAAGATTAGTGTTTCAGACATGTTTTGAAGGTGAGAAAAACCACAAGAAGGGGGGGTTGAATTGTGTTTTTGGAAACTTCTTCTTTTACGTTCTAGATAACTGTCCTCAGGTTCAGAGTCTGAAGTAGTTCAGAGTCTGAGTGAGTTCA
>Ga0228710_1008015_pt1 | contig 15342 bp, 6 predicted proteins | sample MedpolnodulmetaG_FD_177995 | JGI IMG/M metagenome (GOLD analysis project Ga0228710, IMG submission 177995) | Root nodule microbial communities from Medicago polymorpha collected in Santa Monica, California, United States - pink nodules | ecosystem: Host-associated > Plants > Roots > Nodule...
AATCTCCATAAAGAAGAACAATCGGATTTTGCACTGCCATTACTTACAACTGAGATACCAGATCTTCTATCACCTTCCAAATGTGTTCCAGAACTCTCAGTATCCCCGTCACTTTGACTGCTATGCTCATACTTACTTACAAACTGAAGGGTAGCTATAACAAAATAAACATTCAACCATTAATCTCAAATCTAACAAACTGAAGGATATCAAAAATGAGTGTTGTATGTGGTGTCACTGTCAGTGCTTCATAGTCAAACAAAAGGATCAATGAAAAATAGAAACTTTCGTTGATTACTAGATTGATAATCTACTTCAAAATAAATCCAATCTAGATTGATAAAAGTTACAATTCATAAAAAATAATTAAGCAGTGTGTTGGAGATCATAACTTAAAACCCACAAACTGCTGAAAACAGAACCACATCCATTGAGACCTCAAACAACTCAACACAACCACACCCAAACTGCTTAGAAAGGAAAACAAACACCCCTATCTATTCAAACATTTAAATGACCAAGTTCAACTACAATATTCATTACTATATTTTAATAAACAATGTTGTTCATCTTTCCAAAAGGTAGAGTATGAGTATATAATAAAAACCTGTCAAATTAACTCTTCAAAATAACCTCCAACAAGTGTTTGTATTAGATCAGCAACCTCGAAGTAATGAATTCTTTCTACACTTGATGCTCAAACCTTATTGAAGATTAAACCATATTGAAGAGTAAAGAACATTACAGAGAAGTGAATGGAGAACCATACCTGAGTAGTGCGGCCATTAATGGACAAAGAATCATAAAAAATCATCTGAACTATAGAATCTCCATTGTACTTATCTTGGCACAACGACCTCGCAGAGAAATGAACAAGATACGAAACCCTAAATAAATTGGGGAAACTGAGTGCATTGTCGGCAGCATGCGAAAGAAGAGAGAAAATAGTTTTAGGTTTTGATTTGGGGGAAAAAGAATGGAAGGTAAATTAGGAGCTTTTTAATTTGGGGTTTTGTGAAAATGAGATGGAGGGAAATGTTGGAGCCATGTGAAATAGGTGAAAATGAGATGGGGGAAAATATTGGAGCTACATGAAACTAGTTAAATCAGATTTTGGAGCTCTGTCTCAAAAAAATTTAAATTTTAACAGAAAAATTATTAAATAAATTTGACATGTTAGAAACGAGAGTGGAATCATGGGCAAAATAAAGAGGGAGGTTAAATTTGATTATTTTGGTAGAAGGAAAGTAAAATTGAGTGAAATAATTTTGGAAAAAAAAAATATTAAACAGAAATTGAGTTTTTTTTATTTTTTTAAAGTGAAAACTCAATAAATTCCCTAATAATTTTCTTGCATGCCAATTTAGTCTTTGATAAAAAAAAAAAAATCTCTAAAATATGTTTTTCAGTTTGGACATGGTTATCTCCGGTTAGGAACTAGTTTACTCCCGGGATCTAAACGAGCTTACAATCTGAACGGCAAAAGGTACATCGATCCGACCGTTCAAAATGACCTCCTTAGACCTTAAAGGATGAAGAAACTTGAATTTCTCATATCGGGTTCCCGGAGGTACATCATCCGGACGAACTATCCCCTCGGAAACTAGTCAACTTAAGAACTAGTTTACTCCGGGGTACCTAAACGTGCCTACAATCTGAAAGGCAAAAAGTACACTCGATCCGACCGTTCAAAATGACCTCCTTAGACCTTAAAGGATGTAGAAACTTGAATTTCTCATATCGGGTTCCCAGAGGTACGTCATCCGGACGAACTATCCCCTCGGAAACTAGTCAACTTAGGAACTAGTTTACTTCGGGGACCTAAACGTGCCTACAATCAGAAAGGCAAAAGGTACACTCGATCTGACCGTTCAAAATGACCTCCTTAGACCTTAAAGGATGCAAAAACTTGAATTTCTCAGATCGGGTTCCCAGAGGTACGTCATCCAGACGAACTATCCCCTCAGAAACTAGTCAACTTAGGAACTAGTTTACTCCGGGGGACCTAAACGTGCCCACAATTCGAAAGGCAAAAGGTACGCTCGATCCGACCGTTCAAAATGACCTCCTTAAACCTTAAAGGATGGAGAAACTTGAATATCTCAGATCAGGTTCTCGGAGGTACGTCATCCGGACGAACTATCCCCTCAGAAACTAGTCAACTTAGGAACTGGTTTACTCTGGGGGACCTAAACGTGCCTACAATTAGAAAGCAAAAGGTACACTCGATCCGACCATTCAAAATGACCTCCTTAGACCTTAAAGGATGCAGAAACTTGAATTTCTCAGATCGGGTTCCCGGAGGTACGTCATCCGGACGAACTATCCCCTCGGAAACTAGTCAACTTAGGAACTAGTTTACTTCGGGGACCTAAACGTGCCTACAATCTGAACGGCAAAAGGTACACTCGATCTGATCGTTCAAAATGACCTCCTTAGACCTTAAATGATGCAGAAACTTGAATTTCTCAGACCGGGTTCCCTGAGGTACGTCATCCGGACGAACTATCCCCTCGAAAACTAGTCAACTTAGGAACTAGTTTACTCCGGAGACAAATATAATTAATCCGACCGTTGAATATGACCAAAAAACACTAAGAAAGAAATAGGAACTGACATTTCTCCTATCATAATCTTACAGACAAGTCGATCCGACAAACTATCCGACGACTGAAACAAAGATTTTGATTGCCGAATTTCGAGTTCGTACGTCGTTCTTAATCCTCTTTGGTCTTATTCAACTGTTGGATTATTTTTATAGAAGAGAAATACTCAATTGGACACAACCCCAAATAAAAAACTTGGACACACACACACACACAACAATGATGATAAATTTTAAAAAAAATAATAATTTAGTTACATCACCTAATATCATTTTTTTTAAAATTTTATCTTTAATGTATGTGTGTTCATATAAATTTTAGGGTTAAATATATTTTTGGTCCTTATAAATATATCAACTTTTCATTTTAGTCCCTTTAAAATTTTCCTTAACTTTTAGTCCCTATAAAATTGTGGTCCCTATTATTAAGTTAATTTTAGTATTTTTTAATGAAATTGTGTAGAATATTGTAAAAATCTTTCCCAAAAAAAATTAGAATTTTTAACAAAACATAAATTAAATATGAATTTTTAACCGTAAAAAATATAAAAATTTATATTAAATTCATATTTTCTTAAAAAATTCTATTTTTTTTTGGGAGAGATTCTTATAATATTATGAATTTTTCTGCAAAATTTTATTCAAAAATATAAATTCTACATAAGAGTTTACTTTAAAATAGGGACCAAAAATGAAGATGAATTTTTTTTAAGGGACTAAAAATTGAAGGAAAATTTAGAGGGACTAAAACGAAAAGTTAATATATTTATAGAGACCAAAATTATATTTAACCTAAATTTTATTTAGCTTTGTTTGTATGTTAGAGTTGCTCTACTTAAAAACCCAAGATTAAATGAATTTAATCATTTATTACTTGCTCACAATTCAAAACAGTTATTAGCAGTTAAATAAAATTAACTTTCAAATATTAACAATAGGATATGCAGTGTAGTTGGTGATGTTGTTGTCTTATTATTTCATAGGTCGTCTGTTGGATTTATGCACATAATTTATTTTTTAGGGTTCTTAAAAAAAAGACGCATTTAAATCTTTATTTTTTCGATTCAGCATCACGAAACCCATATCAATTTGAGATTTTTTTTTCTCACGAGAAATCTCAAACTGTACAACAAACAATGAGTTATGGGTAAAACTGAAACGATTGAGAGCTTGGTTTCTTCAAACTATTAATAATTTTTACGAATTTTATAACGGCAACATAAGAATTGAGAGAAGAAATGGAGCTTGAACGACGGAAACATTCATAGGGTCGGCGAAGAAATTAAACGGTGGACGGGTTCACATCTAGATTGTAAAATGGGAAGAAAAGATAAGCAAGTAGTGATAGAAGGGATATAAAATCATATGCAGAGAGTCTATGGAATGTTTTGATTGAGTGTGGAGAGGTGCATGTGCTCTCTTGCTAAGGTGGAGCAGATCCAATCCGTTGTTTTAATCAAAATTTCTATTTTCTACGAGGAAAATATACATATCTTTTTCTTTTTTTGAGAAGGAGGAAAATACACATCTTACAGTTTTTCTTTTAACTTTATGTATATGACAACATATATATTTAATTGGTATCACATATGTGTAGCACATGGTTTTTGCACACTGAAATATGAGGAGTATGACATAAAAGTGCATCATCCTATGGTAATATTTGTTTCTTTATTTATTTTATACATATATTCCATGGTCAATATATATTAATTTAAGTTTTATTCAAGGGATTTGCTAGGATATACCCATTAGTTTTTATGAAGAAGTGTTTTAGTAACATGCACATTTGGGTGTATTTAGCTACTTTCAATTATGACATGTTAAAACAATCCTTCTAAAAAATAAGCGGATGTATTTTAACAAATGTTTGTGGGAGTTGCTAACTTACGCCACTTATTTTTTAGAATGAGTGTTTTAGCAACATTCATCTTAAGGTGTATTTAACAACTTTTTAGTTATATCTTTGCTAAAACACACCTTAATATAAATTAATGGGTGTATCCTAACAAACCCTTTTATTTAATTATGAGGTTTCTTTTATTGTACATTGAATATGTGTTACTTTCAATGTATACTAACAATTTGGAGGAAAAAATTTTAATCTAAAAAAGTTTTTTTCTTCTTCTAAAAGCAACACTTTTTCTGAAGGTATTTTCGTTTGACCAGATTATGAAGGAATTACTAAAACTCAATATTATAGCATGTTATTATATGTGTTTATACTTATTTTATTCAACTTTTTGACCAAATAAATAAATTGAAATTGTAACAAAAAAAAAAAGAAGAGAGTCAGACACATAGTATATAAGATAATGTTCCATGGATTCCTCATACAACACTTAAGTATACAAACATTTAGCTTCAATTCTATTCCCTTGTGAGAGAAAAAAAAAATGGCCACAATGGAAGAAGTGAGTGTGATGATTGTGTCCAATGCTGCACAAGGACACATTAATCCTACCCTAAGATTTGCCAACCGCCTTATTTCAAAAAATGTTCATGTCACCATAGTCACAACTGAATTGGTCCAAAACCGTATTCTTAATGCCCACAATGTCCCTTCAACTACCTTAAACCAACAACCTTCCCAAAACAAACAAATCCAATTTGAGTTTTTCTCTGATGGCCTTAGCCTCGATTTTGATCGTGAGAAAAACAGTGAAACCTTTATCAATTCCATGAAAACAATTGGTGCCAAAAATATGTCAACACTCATAACAAACCTTGCTAAAGTACGTGACTATTATTGCATAATTGTTGATCCTGTTTTGTTGACAAATATTGAAAATGTTTCTAATGAACTTAACATACCCGTTGCATTTCTTTGGATGCAACCTTGTGCTACATTTTCAATTTCTTATCGTTACTTTAGGAATGTTAATTCATTTCCTGATTTGAATAACCCAAATGAGATAGTTCAATTACCTGGACTTCCTTTGCTTAAGGTAAGAGATTTTCCTACTTATATGCTTCCTTCATTTCCTCCACATTGTAGACAAATTATGGTTGATATGTGTCAAGCTTGTGACACTAATGTGAAATGGGTTATAGCTAATACAGTCTATGAATGGGAAGTAGAGGGTGTGAAATCAATGTCCTCTTTATCACCGGTTTACACAATTGGACCGTTGGTTTCAGATTTTATGATCGAAAAAAACGATGTTAGTAATAATAATATGATTAATATGTGGAATGTTGAAGATTCATGTATCGATTGGCTCGACAATAAGCCAAATTCATCTGTTATTTATATTGCATTTGGTAGTATAGTTGTGTTGACACAAAAAGAGGTTGATAATATAGCTAATGCTTTGAAGAATAGCAAAAAATCATTTTTGTGGGTTATTAAGCCCACATTGAAAGGTTCTGAAAATGATGCAACAGAATTTCCAAAAGGGTTTTTGGAAGAAACAAAAGGTAGGGGTTTGGTTGTAACATGGTGTAATCAAGAGAAGGTTTTAAGCCACCCTGCAGTGGCTTGTTTTTTGTCTCATTGTGGTTGGAGTTCAGTGATTGAGAGCGTAACTGCTGGTGTGCCAGTTATTGGTTATCCATATTGGTTGGATCAACCAACTATTGCTAAGATTATAGTGAAACAATTTGAAAATGGGGTGATATTAAATTATGAGGTAAATGAAGTTCCTAGTGTTGAAGAGATAGAGAGGTGCATTAAGGAAGTGATGGAGGGGCAAGAAGCTAAGGAGATTAAGAAGAGGGCAGTGGATTTGAAAGTTAGTGTGAAAAAAGCATTAGAGGAAGGTGGTTCTTCTGATAAGAGTATTGATCAATTTATCAATGACGTTGTTGATGCTCACAATTTAGCTAAAGCTTGAGCCTTTAGATTGATCTTGTACCAGGGTTACATCATGGATTTTTTTTTATGAAAGATCATGTATTTTAATTTTAATAATAATTAATAAAAGAACTCTGGTTATATTCAAATCATGACATACATTGTGTTTCTCTTTTATATATAAAAGATAGTAAAAAACAAAAGAACAATTTACAACAAAATTATATATTATATAATTTCTATAATAATAGTTAAATGCTTTATATTTTTTGTCTATAAACGAAGTGACAAAAACTACTTGATACACTTACACACCTACGATTTTTTAGATTCAAACTTGAGCAAGACGTTCTTCCTAACAACGTCGACAATATATGTTGAACTAAATTTTACAGATCAAATGCTTTATATATTATGTTTATAATATTATACAAATGTTGGTATATAATAACAATTAAAAAGATGTTGATTAATGAAAATAAATACACGCATCGTCTCATAAGTCTTAACTCAATTGATAAAAATATCAAAATTGTTAGATCAAACGTTATGATCGGAATTCGAACCCCGCTACCTCTACTTTGTATGTGTGTTTATGATAACTTTGTCACTTTTTCTATTTAAATAAAAAAAAAAAAAAACAAACAGGCATCTTCCAATCTTCTTGTGACCTTCTTTAGAGGTTCTCTCTTGATTGGTCTCCTTAAAATCAATACACGCACACATTTTGTTAGTGTTGTAGTTGCCATTGCCAATAGAAGACAGTTCATAGCAGAATACATATTCCTCTCACTTGTCCTTTGTTGTGGTAGTATTCCTTTCTAGTTTGGTCTAATTACCTTCCTCATAACAAAATAAAAAATGACATCTGTCATGCCCCCTTCATTTTTAGATAATGACTAGAGACCATCAATTGAGGATTCTAGTTGTCTCGAGCTTTATGCACCATTTTGTTGTCCGTTAGTTGTGAAAAGTGAAAACGGAATAAGCAAAACAAGTGTGTAACCCAAAGATTTTTATGATTTCAGAATAAAAATAGTTTTTTTATTACTTAATATTATGTAATATAATATATTTATATTATTGTTTTGAAGATATATTTTAAATTAACATCATGTAGGATATCACTTTTTTTAGGTATGAGAAACTACTTATTAATTAAAGTATAACTAATGTCTATTTTACAACCGTCTCCTAAATATGATTGCAAGGAAAAAGTTTTTTAAATTTGAACTATGTGTATTAAACTCTTAAGTGGTAAAATAGTTCTCTAAATTGATCACCAAATAAATTCATAGATATCTAGATTTTTTTTTTTGAATCGACAAATATTATAAATCGTCATCCCCGCAAGACGCAAGGTATGGACGAAACAAGATACAAATGGTGCCGCATATAGACGGTACACCATAACCACAAATCAAAACCAAAATAAAAACCTCCTAACATCACCACCTAAAACAAATTTCTCACTGACAAACGGTATCCAAACCCAGCATCGCCACTACTCCTCCCGAAAAAACCCCTCTAAAAGAAACACCTTAACCTCATCACCAAAGTTGAGCCCCTATTCTAAAGATCAATCAGCTTCCACCACCTCTCAATCTCCGAACCGCCGAAAGAAACATCAAACAAGCCCAAAACCAAAACTTGACCCAAAAGAATTGGCTCCCGATCTCGAATCAAAAGCGATCGGCTCACTAGACTACAAGGACCAAATCAGAAGGGCACCCCTTACCCTCGGTCCACCAGAGAAAACATAATAACAAGCCAAACAAGATTGCAGCTAGACGCCAACTCTCGATCTCAAAGCAAAATTAACCGGCCCACCAGCATCAAACACATAAAAAAGTAAGACATACGACATGATTTGCAGTGGTGCAAACATCAATCAAAAAGTAACACATTTTTTCTCAGAAAACCTTCTACAACTGATTGTTAATGTGTAGTGACTAATTTGAATTATTTTTATTACTAAATCCACTTAATATTGATTTGCACTAATTGTTAGTCCTGTATAAAATTCCTTAGAAAAAATGATAATTGAAAAAAAGATAATTGTGATTTTACTAATTTTTCTCCATTAACTATTGATGTATTTTTCCGTCATAAATGCAAAATGAAAAATAATAATTTGAAAGTAATTACATAATACTATTTAGAGGGTATAATTAAGAGAAAATATTTATTTAAAGTTAAATTTGGAACTAAAAGTAATAGTATTCTTTTTGGAACAAATATTATTAATAATATGACAGTCGTTAATAAGATGAATTAATATAATTTTTTTTGAGCAAATTAATATGATATTTTTGGTACAAAGATGAATTGATATTTCGTATGAGAATAGGGGAGGAATGGGTAATCAGTAATCACCCTAGAATCTCCAATTCTCCATCGATTCTGCTTTACTTTTTGCACCTGGACCACATTTCCCACATCAAACATTTGCACGAAAAACTTGGAGGGTAAATCCTCATTGTTTCCCAAGCAATATAGACTTTTTTTTAAGGGAAACAATATAGAAATATTCTTGAGTCAATTTTTTATGCTGTCAAAGGTTCCTGTCAACTACTACTTTTTTAATGAGAATTTTGTAAAAACAAACAAAGGAATACAATTTTATTTTAAGAAAAATAATTTTTATTTTCAATATTTTTTTTATAAATATAATATTCTCTATGAAAATAATCATACTTTTTTCTTGCTCTATTATGTTATTTGTTTGTGTAATATGTCTAAATTTTTATTATGTTTAGTGGAATATGTCTACCACCCAATCAAGTTAACGGTTTTTAACAAATATATTCGATCAGTATTGTCTCAACTTTTTATATTAATTCTTAAATATCTTTATCCATATTGATGCAATGAAACATGATTTTATTTATGTGTCTCTAGAACTTTATTTGATCGTTTTTTTTTATGAGGTTACTATGGAAATTTCTTGAATTGATTAGGATATTGTTTGTTTGGGTAAGGAGTTTGATACATACTTCTGGTTAGGGGTAATTTTTTAGGAGGTTGTTCGAGTTGTCTGAGAATCAGTGACATATATGTTTTATTTGAGTGGAGATGAGGGAAGAGAAGCTTGAAAATGGTGGCGTCGGTTGTTTGCGTGGGAGGAGGAGTTGATATGGGAGTGTAGGACTTTACTACAGGTTGACAGTGGTGATCATTGACAATGACAATTAGATTCGATTGTTGGTTATTTTGTCAGCGGAACATATCAGCTGCTAGTTAATTTTGTTCCTCATTTTCATTCACTTGTTTCAAATTTACTTTGACATAAAGACATTCCTTTGAAGGTATCAATGTTTGTTTGATACCTTCTTAGCCAAGACAACTTATTTAGGCAAGACATCATTAATCAAGACTTAGATCTTTATGTGAGTGGGCATGGTCCTATATAATCGGCTAATTAATCACTTGGTTTTTTGGATTATAACTTCTTTAGCAACATTTGACAACACGTTCGTAATTGGATTGATTTCTCTTCGGTTGATCTTTTAAGTATTTCAGACCATTTTATTAGGTTGGCTATTTAATGGGTGGTTCAAAAGCTTGACGATCTACTACCATGTACATAATTTGGTTTTCATGTGTTTGAGTAATAATGAAAGAGCGGAAAAATATAATTTTTAGCCAAGAGGAAGACTTTATTCATCATTTATGGGATAAAATCAAGTTACTATCCCATTGGTGGTTGCATGCAAAATATGTTAAATACTTTTAGTTATCATGGTTGGTGGCTTAACCCCTTCTCTTGTTTAGACATTGGCTAACAACTCTTTCTTTTTTCTTCCTGCTCTTTGCGGCTTGCTCTATTACCATTCATAAGACTTTGGTATTACTCCCCAATACATCTTATTCCGAGAAATGCAATTTTTATTGTTAATATATTTGATTTTGGTTTGTAAAAAAAAAACTAAACAAAAAGTAGAGTACAACTATCAATAACATATTATAAAACTTTTATTAGTTTTTTACAAAATATCTCATACATTCATTCAAATATACCTTAATTGGTCCCACACCCCAAGCCCTAACAAGCCCTTCACCGTTCATTAAATTAAAAAACTAGACCATTGGTTTGGCTTGCTCGTTGAAGATGCCAAAGTAATATTTTTAGCCCCACACGGTCCTTTAATTTGGGTATAAATACTTCCAGCACTTGAGGAATACGGTTGAAGCCAACTCAAGAATGAAGCTTTCTATTTTACTTCCAATAGTTATGATCGTGTTGGCTGTAACAAGGCCAAACACAGTAAATTGTAGAGGCTATCCCTCCCAAGTAAAGGCCATTGATGAACCTATCAATGAGCTAAAGTTAAAGGTTATTGATGAACCTATCAAAGGGATAAAGATCATGAAAGAGAAGGCCAACAATGTTTTCAGGATTTTGATTGGTGGCCAAGTCCATACCATGTCTTCAGGGCCCAGTGAAAAAGGCCCAGGTCATTGATACAGTGAAAAAAAGCCGATCGAAAAATAGCTTCCGATGAAAAAAAGTCGATCAAAACATATTTTATGATATGTTTGTGTCATCGGAAGATACATTCCGATACAGTGAAGAGCTATTGAGCAAATATGAGGGGCATATAGAACAATTTCTTTTCATTACTGGCTATAAAATGGGTAGTTTACATACGGGTTTGTATAATAGGTCAGCTTTATTTTTTATTTTTTGAGCAGATAATAGATCAGCTCTGTACATAATCTATATATTGATAGTGTAAACTTGTGTATACAATATTTAGGTATCTATAGTTATTAAGTATGAAAAATGGTATCTATCTATGTATATGTATATAAAAAATAAAATAAAAATTTGGTATCTATATTGTTGGCATTTTATTTCGTTATATAAAAATTTATAAGCTTGGAAAATGAACAATTATAACACATCATCCATGCTAGGCCTAAACAAACCGTCTTCTCATAAATAGTAAACACTTCCTATTATCACAATTGTTTTTTGGGAAGTATGGATCTAGGATCTTTTTTGGCATAGGATGCAAATTACTGCTCCCTTTGAAGCATCGGATTCGTATTTATATAGCTATTCTTGCACATAACACTTCAAGAAGCCCGAACAAAATCAGTTTTTTCAATCAATATATGACCTGAAGTACGCAGGTAATCAAAGTGCTATTCATACCTACATGAGATCCAGATTCTAGACTAAAAGAACATAGTTGTTGAATCAAAGATTGAAAGATCTATTTTCTAATATCAAATAAGCTTTTACAATACAACTTAAAATGAGTATTCGAATTCAATGAATACTACAAATATGTAAGCACGTGATTGCAAAGAATTCATTTATGTGATGATGTTGGTCAAGAATAACATGCTCTTGAAATGTTGTGCTTAGATGAGTTGATTGAAAGTTTTAGAGAATTTAGCATTTTATGCAATTCAAATGATTCAATTGAATTTTCTTCATTTCTAAAAGTTTTTGTTTAGATAGAGTAACAAAAATCATCGTTAACAATTTTGTGCTACATTTATAAATTTTAAAAAATTTAGTTTAATTTTTAAATTTGAAAATATGGAGAACGATTCACAATTTTCAAATGTTAGAGGGCAATATGCAATATTTGAAAGAAAAAATAAATAAGAGTCATAGAAATTTGTTACTCCAATACTTGAAGAAACTATGTTTCACTTGATGGATTACTTTTTTCTTCTTCTTCTTCTCGATAAATAGAATTTTATTTAGAATGTATGAACCTAGCTTCATAGTAAGAACCCTCTATCTACTTCCTTCTATGAAGGGTTGCAGAAGAGCCACCTATATATAATTTGCTCCAAAGGTAGATAAACGTGTTTGGATGAGAGTTGTAATAAAATGGATGACCTCATAAAAAGTTCGTGTGTTGCACTTGGTGGATTACTTATTATATTTCTATAGTTTGCGAATTAAATTGAAAAAAAAGGGTATAAGATGATTTGATGGTTGAGGTGAAAGAGTTAAGAAGTGGATTGAACATGTCGATGGTTCGAACCCTATAATACTAACAATACTAACATTTACAAACCTATGACAATGGAGTAATTTTTACCTTGCGTGACTCTCAAGGCACAAAAAGAGTGGTAAAGTCGTGATGAGGGTATGTGCAGGGAAGATCAGGCTATGTGCAGCATATTAAAAGAATATGATTTAGTATTCAAACGCGACAAGTTAATTTTTGACCCTATCAAAAAAAGTTAATTTGTGACTGAAAATACTTAAACTCAATTTGATAACAACAGTTTAGATTTTAACCACACTTTGACTTTGAGTTGAGGGAAGGGAATGTTTGTACAAATTGATTTGTAATGAAGGAGCACCATTAGATGCTGGCTTGAAGATTTGGACTCACTGCTGGCCTTAGCTTTCTGGTACTTTTACTGGCCATTAACCAAAAGAAAGATTAGAACATAATAGAATATTATATAAAAAGGGGCTATCATGTAAATGAGACGCCTATTCTTTCACTGTGGAACTTTTTTTTGTCGGTAACATAGTGACTTGACACGCATCTTATATACAGAGAAGTAGAGAATCTCAAATTCAAATTCATACCTGTGCATATCAACATTCTTTTAGCTACCGATTGAATTGCACTTATACTACTATAAAACTTTATTCGAAGCTATTTACTTTTAGAGCATTACTATTTATTATGAAGAATATATATAAGAAAGACAAGAATAAACAAAAATAAGACATTTGACCATCGGATCCTTGCCAAATGTGAAAGAGTGTTGGTTATTATTTGTATGTATTTGTATTTGTATGTGTTGCATTCTAGATTGGTCCAAGCTCGACGCACACGAAACTCTAATATATTATTGACCCAATCACGACCAATGGATCAAGTCAGCATACCTTGGATCCTTTCTTGCATTCAAAACTCCTCCCAAGATTAACCAAAGATATTCATTCTGTAACGCCTCAACGACAGGTAACAGACAGAGTTTGACATTGATTGCACGCTGCTCTTTAACAACCCCCACCAAACGACCAACAACCTCGAAACTAAGACTATAAAAAGTTCAATTTATCACACGTGCATTGGACATACTATCTATCCTTTCAATACCTCTCCGTCTTGCTCTCTTACTAAGGTGAACGTATTGTTTACATGTACCTCAACTTACATTTCGACGGTTGCTGCTCGACAAACACCGTCATTTTAAATTCTAATCACTCTAGATCATGTTGATATCACATATACCGCATGACATTCTTGGATTTCTTGTTACAAATTTATTTTTCTAACCATAAGCATTTTCTTTTTTAACCACCACCTTATCCTTTACGAAATCCACAGTTTCAACTTTCAACGCCCATAGTTTTGTTTCAGTTTCCTACTAAACTAATCATAGCTAATACTATTGTTTTGTCACTTATAAATTCTAGTACTAATCCTCCAACACCACTTTGGTCCCATTTAGCATAAACCCAAACAACATGGTAGGACAGTTGACAACTACAAAACCAAGTCGTAGTGACGAGGTTTTGAACACCGAGGAACAAATCAAGATCACTAATCAAATCAAAGCTCAATTCGATGCTTTAACACAAAAACGACCCATCAAACCCAACAGAAGCGAACCTGAAACACAACAAAACCCCGTTGACTCCACTTTTTCCTCACACAACATACCACCACCAGAGCTTGAAAAACTTCAATCTCTTCAATCAAATTCTCAGACTATACTTTCCTCAAAGGGATTAGTAGATGCACAAGATGAATTTGTGGAAACTCAGTATTACAACCAGTTGTTGTCAATTGATAAACAACATCATACGGTTCGTGATTTACTCTTTCTATATTTATTTATGTTTTTTTTTTGTGATTATGTTAATTTATTTGGTATTGAACTGTGAAAATAGACAGGAAGTGGGTTTATAAAAGCGGTTAGAGATGGAGGTGAAGGTGAATATGAGATTGAGTTACCTGCAAGCCATGTTGATGTTGGTGAAAACAAATTTAGAGGCTATAAAAGCAACCCTGCCACAAATGACTGGGTTCCCAACCTTGATCATCAACATATGGTATAGTGGTATATTAATAGCACTGCCCTATTAGTTATTATTATTAAATCAAATCATACATATGATGAGTTGTGATTTGTTAGCAGGACTATGTCTCGTCTAAGCCTAATAGGAGCGAGAGCACCTAGATCTTGCTGGATAAAATGGACTCTCTTGAACCATGCTTATTTGTATGTTTGTTCATTTGGTGTTTGTAAGAGACGGTCACTGTGTTTAGTGGGACTACAGTTTTTGTTGTCGTAAAAATAATAGCGACCCAACTCGTTGTGCGCTTGCTTTCCATCTCCGTATAAATCACATTTATACAAGGAGTTTCATAGTGCTACAATTTGTCGTGATGTCATTGCCTTAATTTCAACGCCTAAAATGCTTATGATCTACTCCATTGATGTCAATGTTTACAATTTGGTTTTTTCTAAATTGCCTTTAGAAATTGGTGGGCAATTTACCCAAACCAATAAAAAACAGCCACATGTCCTCCATTTTAAAAATAACATTTATTATTTTATTTTATAATTTTAACATGTATTTTATTATTTGCATATTCACCCCATTTTAAATTAATGATATTTTACAATTTGAACCATTAAATTAACTATATTTTCCTTTGAATCCAATCACTATCCAACCCCTTTTTTCCTTCTAAATCTGGGCTACAACATGCCTTTATTCATTCTAATTAAGAATGACTTTACAAAAATCATTAAAAATAAAAAATATCACCACTAGGAATTGAATCAAGGCGCACACACAATTTTGATCATATGACTTAACCACTTGACCATTTCTTCTTTCATGAAATGAAATGGAATGCAAAATATATGTTAGCAGCGAGCAATATTTTTTTTGCAGCGTCTTATAATCCAAGCTTTAGTAACAAAAAATCAATTT
>Ga0228710_1008016_pt1 | contig 15342 bp, 13 predicted proteins | sample MedpolnodulmetaG_FD_177995 | JGI IMG/M metagenome (GOLD analysis project Ga0228710, IMG submission 177995) | Root nodule microbial communities from Medicago polymorpha collected in Santa Monica, California, United States - pink nodules | ecosystem: Host-associated > Plants > Roots > Nodule...
GCGACGATCGCCATGCTGACGCAGAAGCCGGTGCAGCATTCGGTCTTCACAAGCTTCTTTGCATCGTCCGGAGACGACTTCTGATCGTCGTGCGAATGCCCGCCAATCTTCGTTTCATCGTGGTGATCGCCCGATTGCGCAATTTCGGTGTTTGACCAGCCGCCATGCATGGAGGCAGAGGCAGCCGGCAATGAGTAAGCCGTCAGCGACACGACGATCGCCAGACGGGCCAGAATCAGCATCTTTTGCAATGTGATCTGAAACATTCTCATTCCTCGAGGACTGCAAGTCAGGAGTTGTCAATCGTCAGGCGGTTGCCAAGGCACGCGCCCGCCGCGGCGGAGCGTGCCTTGCTGTCGCGGCTAAAACCGCGGCGTCAACCGACATGGCTGCAGCAGGATTTCTTGAAGGAGGCTCTGTACCCAGCCTCTTCGATCGCGGCCATGAAAGCCTCGGATGCGACTCCGGATTCGATGGAGGCGGTTTTCGCCTCCAGGTCGACGGCGACCCTGGCGTTCCGGTCGACGGTTTTGACGGCCTTCTCGATCGTGGCGACGCAGTGGCCGCAGGTCATGTCTTCTACGTTGAGGTGATACATCGAAAAGTCTCCTTTTATCTGACTTGACCGAATGTGGAGCTTCCAACGATGGCAAGGTCAAGGGCGTGCTCAAAAAATCTGACCGTGCACCCCTTGATGATGGTGGCCAGACCAGAACAGACGAGGCAAGATAGCAAAATCGGCGCAATGCGGCAGACGGCAGGTAGCTCTATGCCCAAAAGCGGCCGTTAAACAGGTCCACAGCATGTCGCCAGCCGCTGCTCCAGAAGCGGCAAGGCGGCTTTCCGGTGAACTCGGAGCTGAGATCGGACACTCCAGCGTCCATTTCTAGCCACAAACTGGACGGTATCATTCGGTGCAACGCGTGCGTTGACGGAGGGGAATCACTTGTAGACAGTGAAGCAGGCGCGCGGCAGTTGGCCGTCGTTTCTGGGCAATTTTGAATTGTCGCACCGCCTTGGCGAAGGCGCGGCTTGCAAGTAATAGGGTCTTGCGATGCACGCGCTTGTTCAGTCTTTGTGCCCATGTCGGCACGCCTGCTAGCGGATTTAGGGACGGCTGCAAGAAGTGTGCAGCAACTGGGAACGGAGCAAATGACCACAAGCGTTTTGGCAGCAAGTGGCGGCGTGAAGCAAGTCATCTGCATCAATTGGGGCACAAAATATGGAGCCCCCTTTATTAACCGGCTGTACGCGATGGTTGCTCGCAACATCACGCCGCCTTTCACCTTCACCTGTTTTACCGATAGTCGCGCAGGCCTGAACCCCGCGATACTTTGCGAAGACTTGCCGCCACTCGACGTGGAGAGCATGCCGACCAACACGAGAGGCATATGGCCCAAGGCGCGGCTCTGGGGGCCGACCTTGGGAGGACTGAAGGGCCCGGTGCTTTTTCTCGATCTTGATCTCGTGATCGTGTCGTCGCTGGATGTTTTCTTCGATATAGGGGAGGCGGACGACATAATACTGGCGAGAAACCAAACCACACCCTTTGAGCGCCTCGGGCAAACCTCCCTCTTCCGCTTTCCGGTTGGAAAACTCGTGCCGCTGCAGGACAAGTTCCGGTCCGATCCACAGAGCGTGGCCGACGAGTACCGTTACGAACAGCGCTTCGTAAGCCGCAAGGCGCCTGGGGGGATAAAGTTCTTTCCTCGGAAATGGGTTCTCCATTTTCGCCAGGACTGCCGCTGGCCATTTCCGCTCAATTACTTCTTTGCGCCACGTCTGCCGCATGATGCACGTGTCGTGATTTTTCCGCGCGGTCTGCATCCACAGCACGCGGTAGAGGGCCGATTCGGAACTAAGGGTCCCCGCAAGACAGTGTTCGAACACATCGCGGGAGTCTTCGATGCGAAGCAAAGGAAGAACAAGGGACCGCTTCAGTACTTGCGACATTACATCCGTCCGACACCTTGGGTGGCGGAACACTGGCGCGAATAATCGTGCGGCCGCACTTAGGGTCTTACTGAAGGTCGAGCTTGGAACGAATTACCGAGGCGATGCGGCGCGTTTCATCGAGCGGTTCGTAGCTGTAGGGTTCGATCTTTCCCTCAAACGGCCGGGTCAGCTGCAAAGTTTCATGCAGGTCCCGGTGATAGCGCTCGAACTTGTCCAGCCGCGGACCCGCGACGTGGGTTAACTCGAGTGTAAAGACAGGCTTGCCCGTCGCCAGGGCCTCGCAGGGCATCGTGATCGAGTCCTTTGCAATGACGAACGCGTCAGCGGCTGCCATGTAGTCGAGGTAGGGGTTCTCGCTTCGCCTGTCCCAAACAGCGATGCTTTCGCTGTTCAGTGTCGACAAGGCTTGCTGAGTGTGGTCTTCAGATCTACGTGAGACTGATACAACGATGCGCCAGCCCTCTTTCTCCAATTGTTCGATTGCGCCCTTTATGTTTTGATGGGTTCTGTCGTCGTAAACATATGCGCCATTTGAGCCGCCTACGAAGACGGCGACTATCGGGCGGCCGTCCGGCGAAAATCGTCTGCGGGCGGCATCTCTAAGAGGCGCGAGCCGCGCCCAGGTAATCTGATGCGGTACGCCGACCATCGAGTGATAGTTTGGGAGCCGGTTCAATTCATCGACCCAATCGTGACGAGAGACGAAAACGAGATCATACCCTTCGATGCGCGGACGTTGGAGGTGCACTGTTACAGGCTTGCCGCCATAGGCCGCCTTTATGTCGAGGACTGCCGGTTCAGCGCGGAAACCGCAGGAGATTACGAGCTCGGGACGCTGTTCCTTTTTGCGAAACAATCTGGGTTCGAACAATTTTCTCAAGCCGCGAGTCCGACTGATCAACTTGACCACTGGCTCACGATGGAATTGTTTTCCCACGCCAAGGCACTGCGTAAGCGTTCCTGCCTTGCTTTCTGCCACAGCCCACACGCAGCTCGTGTTGGACGTTTTTACCGTTGTGTCGTCGTTATCTTGCAAACTTTAGCTCCGATATGACGCTTGTTTTCCACCCGCTCCTCGCCTTGGCTTAGAATCAGTGGCCGAGATCGATCCCATTCTGGTCGACAAAATCGATCATGCTCCGGTCTTCGATGGCGTTCGCTTCGATATACGTGATGGTGGAAGTGACTTTATTCCGGTATTTCTCTGCAGAACCATCGAAAGACCAACCTCTGTCTGTCTTTTCCTTCAGCTCCTCGATCGATTTCGCATAATAGTGATTGAGCTGCAGGAACTCTGCGGAGTAAAATTCGGCAGCCTTCCGCTTTTTCTTTGGCACCACCATCCCCGAATCATTTGCGGTTTCGTCGCCGTAGGAACGTGTTTGAAAATGATGCACGCCAACTTTCGTGACTTCGACCGGATCGACAATGCATTTGAAATTGCTTGCGTCGAGGTTCTGCTGCATGGGATCGGAGACCCGCATTTTGTAATTGAGGCATACAGGCCCTGCTGGTCGCGAGACATGACCGCTATGGCCGAACATATGCCAGGGTAAAGAGATGTTAGGAAATCCGCTGGCTCCTCGTAATGCCTCTTCTAACGTTCGACCTTTCTTGGGCAATAAGAATTCATCAACGTCGATGAAAGCCATACGCTCATATTTACCGCCGAAGTTTAAGATCGCATGGGCGAAAGCAATCGTCTGTCCGTTCAAGAACTCACCACTTTTTTCATCCCGCATGCGCATTTTCCAAGGGACGACGGTCAGTTCTTGGCCGGTCAGCGACCGCTGAAGCAGCTCGACCGTTCCATCAGTCGAGCCGTCATCGTAGAGATGGAAATGTCGAACACCAACTGCTTGGTGAAAGCGCACCCACTCCGCAATGTAACTGGCCTCGTTTTTGACGCAGGCGACAATTGCGATCCCGTGTCGGTTCAACTCCCCTGACGGAGGTGTGATAGCAAGTTCTCTCGTAAGATGCCGTTTAGCCTTCAGTCCAAACATCTACGCCCCTTGGTCTCTAAACATCGAACGGCTCTCCTTCGTGCCCTTCACCCCAGTCGGCGCAGAAGGGACTTTCCAAACCTTTGACCATGCACCTTCCGAACTAGCATGCCGGCTTTGATTTGTAATACATCACCTTTATAGAAGGAGAGAGCCGAACTTGGAATCCAAGCCTCGGTAGCATGGAGAAATCGCGCGCCGAAAGCACGCTGAAGTTGGGATGAGTGAACATGGACTTTCCCGCCTCTGGAACCACGGAGAATTTGACGACAGCGGAGCAATGGCGTGCTTTGTTCTCGAGGTATTCACACGTTATCCTCGTGGCTAACAGCGATCAGGTTAACGTCAAGGAACTTCAGGCCGAATACCCGCCGACGGCCCTCTTTGTATTCTTCAATAAGGTCTACAAGGTTCTTGATGAACAATTTTCCGGCCACTCCTTGCTGATTTCACGCGCTCAACCGGGAGGCGCAAATATCGTCTACCGCCAAGAGGTCGCTGACGTCGTCAAGCTGTTCGCGCCGCAGGCATTCCTGGGCATCATGAACATTCGTCTGGCGGCGAGCGAGAGATTGAACACAAGCTCCGATTACTTGGGGACGCCCACGGGACATCTGGATTTGACCGGCTTCTGCGCTGATTTTTACCCACAGGCCAAAGTCCCCACGAGCGGCTTCGCCATCGCCCTATGGCTGGTCGACCAGGCGCTTCCGGCAAAGATCATCCTGGCGGGATTCTCGGCAAAGCGGAGCGAAAAGTGGCGGGTGGTCGCTGTCCACGATTGGACGTTCGAGCAGGTCTTCTTGCGACTTTTCGAAAGAGTGGACAAGTTGACGATGCGCGGTGGTATCGCCACAAACAGTTACGCATCGCTTGCTTCAAGGTTCCCGGAGTTGCCCGCTGCGGAAATCTCTTCGACGATCGCAGAAGTCTTGTCATCGCGTCTGAACCAGACCGATGCACAAGTAGACAAGTTGATATCTCTAACAAACGTGTTGCGGTCGACCGACGAATTTTTACGTCGGCTGAAGCCGAAGTTTTTGAAGAAAACGAAGGCGTAAATAGCATCGAATTGACGAGTACCGATTTTCTGGTGAGGACAAATGGGATCATGGATCTCCGACGCGCGTAAGCGCATATACCGGAATCTGAAGTACCGCATCATGCGGCCGGATCCACCGGCAGCACCCTTTCGGTTCAATAGCCCCGTCGTGGTTGTAGGATCCGCGCCTGTCTCCAATAGGCCGGCCGGATTCGACGAGAGCTTCAGGATCATTACCGTGAACGGCTCGCAATCGGTCATCGCCAAGTGGGGCGTTGATGCGCCGGATATTACCATGATGATGTTCAACCAGGTCGAAGGAACCACTGCGAACGCGATCGAGGTCAGGCGTGTGCTGAAAGGGCAGCGTACAGGGACGCTCTACGTATTTCTCTGGCGCAAGGACGATCGCGCGCGTCTGGAGGAAGGTTTGCGAGCGTTCGACTATAAATACGATCGACTGGAGATCGTCGATCGATATGAACGGATGGCGTTGCTGGATCGTGTGGCTGAGTTGCGCTCCCTCGAGATGGACGCCGATTCCAAGTGCTCGAACGGTATGAACGCGGTCCTTTTTGCCCTCTACAACGGAGCACCCGCTGTTATCGTCACGGGAATAAATCCGAACTCAAGCGGTCACGTCTACAATTCAACGGGTTTGACGCGTCTTCATGTTCAAATGGACAAATTCCTCGTTTCCAAACTGATCAGTGAGGGGCACCCCATTTTCACGGCGGATCCGCCGGTTTCGGAGGAATTAGGCATTCCGTTGTGGAGCGGTTCAAACCGCTAGTACTTTGCATATTTGCCTGCGTCGTTTTGCTCACTCAACGCCTGCGTTAGAGAAATCAATGATTTCAAATCGTCCATTTTCACGTTCCTGCATCAAGATCGCGGTTCGCCTCCTCCTGGGTCGTTCCAGGGCTCATGTTCAGGATTGGTTTCCCGGACTCAAGCTCGAGCTTGCAACCGCTGATCGAGACGGCACGATCCAGTATCGAGGCGAGTTGGTAGGACGTCTCACGAGCCCGTTGCGCGCCCTGGAAGAAAAGCCGGCGAATGTGCTTATCGTCGGCTCCGGCCCCTCCGTGGCACGATGCGATCTGACCCGTGCAGACGGGTCTTCCTGCCTTCTCTTGAACGGGGCGCTACACCTTTTTCCCAGCGTAATAGCAAAGCCTCTGGCGATAGCAATCGAAGACGAACGGTTCATATGGAGACACTTCGATCTCGTGAAGCGGATTCCTGCCGGATGCGTCTGTCTGATGTCTGTGAGCGTCATAAGGGCGATCTGCGAGTTGGATCGCACATGGCTGCGAGACAGGCCGATCGTATTGATCGATAACGTGCGAAAGCCGTACGGGGTGGCACGTCGGGACACCGCGGACCTGCGTAAGCTGCCGTATGTGAGGCTGAGCGAGGACGGCGACGTCGGCTTTTCCGAAGACCCCTTTGCCGGCATTTTCCAGGCAGGCTCGGTCGCGGTTTCAGCCGCACAGTTTGCCGTTGCCTGGAGGCCCCGCTCGATCGGCTTCGTGGGGATCGATCTCAGTAATGCCGATGAGCCGAGATACTACGAAACAACCGATAAGGCCTATTCGGGAATCGTCGCGGCCCAAAAGCGGATTGTCGACCATCTCATCATGACACGGAACATAGCCGCCGAAAGCGGTATCGAGGTCGTAAACCACTCGCCTATCTCGGCCCTTGTCGGGATGGGGTTTGGCTACGACGCCACCTTTGCCAAAGCCGAGTAGGTTTTAGCTGGCATTGCGTTGGCTGACGTTGAGCGCTGAAGCTGTATTGCAGCACCACATCGGGGCGTGAGGCGGTTAGTTGGTCGCCGCCGCCCCGATGAAACTGGCTTATGGGTGTCGCGCCATTAAGCCGAGCGCTGCGTTACATGAAGAACACGATCACGTGTAGCGAACCATTCCTCGGCGTAGTCATCGTTCTTATACTCATCGAAGTAAGGCCCTCCATCTGTGAAATGGACAAGCTTTGCATCCGGTGAATATTCGTACTCGTTTACGAGCCAATTCCAACTTGCGGGGAGTTCGCCGATCAGGTCGTCGGAATCAAGCCATTTGAACTGATGCAACTCAAGTCCAGACGCAGTATTGACGTAATCCAAATCGAGCTTTCGGCACTTAGCGTTATTGAACAGGATCACGCTCGACCAGTTCTTCTTTTCGTACTTGGTTTGGACCTGGCCCAGGAACTTCGTTTCGACTTTCGGAATGTAGTCGTGTTTTACGCACATCGCTGCATAGCGATCGTCTCTCAACTCCCACAACTGGGCGATGTCAGTCCGCATGAGCATGTCGCAGTCGGCGAAAAGCGACCAGCCCTCATAACGGCTTAGATAAGGCACCAGGAACCGCGAAAAGGAAAACTCGGTTGATTGGAGAGGATTCCGCTCGCGCGTAAAAATATTCTCGACATTGTTCAGCGATATGGGCGTGAACGTAACCGGGATGGAGCTCTTTTCCAGAATACTTTGGCAAAGAACATGGTAGGCGACGACTTCCTTGCTGTCGAAGCCGATGTAAATATGAGCACCTTGCGTCATTACACCTCCGAGTATGGGTAGGCTTCAAAACGTCGTTGGTCTGGCTTGATCCTCTAAGCGGCGAAACGATTTCAACTGACGTTTGATTTGCGTCTCAACCCATTACCAGGTGTAACCAAAAAAGGCGGCGGCGTGAAGCCTCGGGCAGCGGAACGATGTGGTTGGTTGTCCGTCGTCCACAGGAGGGCGTCTGGCAATTTCCACGAACTTCGCCTAGTAGCTTTGTCGCTGGCCCGCGATATTGCCACCAATGCGGGCGAGGGCGATGGGGGAAGAATGCGCAGTCTGCTGGTTCGAAGACCGGATCTCTTATACGTTCTGATCGCCGGTTATTGCCTGCTGAGCGTCATCCTGAAAGTTCTTAGACCGGACTCGCTTGAGATAGACGAATCCGAGCAAGCACTACTCTCACAATATCTGCTGCTCGGATACGGAGCCCAGCCGCCCTTCTACAATTGGCTTCAATATGGAGTCGTGGCTCTATTTGGTATCTCCGTCGCGTCGCTCGCCATTTTGAAAAACGGTCTTCTGTTCCTCTTCCTCCTACTCTACGGCCTTACGGCCCGCCTTCTCTCCAGCAGTCCGCTCGCTCCGGCGGTGGCGGTGCTGGGCGTCCTCACGCTCCCACCGGTTTTCCTGCTGTCACAGCGCGATTTATCCCACACCGTCGCCGCGCTATTTGCCGTGTCGCTGTTCCTTTACGGCTTTTTCCGTGCGCTAAAGAACCCACCAAAGGTTGGCCACTACTTGCTTGTCGGTGTTGCTGTGGGGCTCGGGGCGATTTCGAAATACAATTTCGTTATCTTGCCGCTGGCGGCACTGCTCGCCATCCTGCCAGAGGCAAAGCTGCGCAAATATCTGTTCGACTGGCGGGTGCTCGCCTCAGTTGCGGTTTGCGCAGTGATCGTTGCACCCCATGCCTACTGGGTCGTCAATAATCTCGGACATGCCACCGGTGTCACTGTCGCTGAGATGAAGGAGGGGGCAGACAGCGCGCTGCTGCCGCACGCGATCCAAGGCCTTGTTTCGCTCGCGGTTGCGGCCCTAAAGGGCGTCGCACTGACCCTTGCCGTCTTCGGATTGCTCTTCTACGCGGATGTTGGGAAAATCCTGTGCGCCGAGAGCCTATGGACGAGGGTCGTCGGCAGGATGATTGTCGCCTGCTTCCTCATGATAGCGTTTATCGTCGTAGCAATGGATGCGACCCACATCCGTGCGAAGTGGTTGGCGCTTTTTACTGCGCTTCTCCCACTTTATCTGACACTGAAAATCGATGCCGCCGGCCTGGATCCTGCCCGGCGCCTGCCCGCACTTTTTTCGATTTCGGGCATCCTCTCCGTCGGCGTCATCGTGATGCTTTGGGCAAGGGTCTTTGTCGGACCAATGATTGGCGATTATTCCTTCGCGCACACGCCTTACAACGGTTTTGCCCGCATGGTGCGCGCTGATCCGGGTCCGCCCCGGGTCGCCATCGTGGTCGACGACAGGATCGTGGCGGGTAATCTCAGGATTCAGTTTCCCGATACCCCGATCATCCTGACCGGATTTTCTCAGGAGGCGGAGAGACACCTTCCCCCCGGTCGAATTTTGGCGGCCTGGTCGGCAGAAGGTAAGAGGCGAGCGGAGATTCCTCCGCGCATTACGGGCCTACTGCAACTCATGCCCGTCAGGATCGCCGACGCCAAGCCGACGATCGTCTCAGTTCCTTACAACGCCGGGCGCCCGGGCGACACATACACTTTTGCCTATATTTGGGCGGACTTCCACTGAGCCGGGTTGGCGCCGATCGCGCCGCCCATGTTGCGAATGATGTCTTCTCTGTCGCGAATGAAAGGGAGGCCGATATGCTCAGAGAGTTCCAGCTCCGTCGTGAAGACATTTCCTCGATCTCTCAAACGCCTTAGAACGAAGGTGTCTTCGGCAATCTGCCGGCGAATTCTGCCCTTATCGTCGTAAGAATGGCCCATCTTGGTGACTGAGAACCCGGCAAGCGTCACGGACGGCACTCCCATGAAAAGTGCGTAGCACAGGGCGGCAACTCCATTCGTCACCTTGCCGACTTCTCCGATATCAGACGGAAGCCCGCCGCTCACCACGTTGACGATCGCTTCTCGCTCAGCTTTGGTGGCGCGCATCAGGCTCTTGTAGCGAACCTGCGGCATTGCCAGAAGTTTCAGGTACATCACCCAGATAGACTTCGTATGAAGCCATAGAAGGCCTCTCGTCCTTACATAGGGATGCTCTTCCCACGATTTCTTGCGCTTTCGAAACGTCAAATCGGCGGGTGGGAGACCCAGTGCATTGGCCGTCTTGCCAGCGTTATTGACGTCAACGCGTGCGCAATGTCCAATCAGGTCCGGCGGAATCGTGGGGGACGGCGCGGAACCGAGAATCAGCCACGGCTTGTCGACAATGCCGAGTCGTGAGAGCCAGCGGCGGTGCTTTTCTCGCAGTTTTTCAAGCGCTTCAGGTTCAATCGTCATCGCGAAATTCCATTGAACAGCTAGCCAGGCGAGAGTCACTTAAGGGACTTACATCTTTTGTCTCGCACAAGACAGGCTACGTGTCCATTCGCCGTCGGTCTTCGATTAGAAGCGGAGCCGGTATTGCAATTTTCTCAATTCTTCTGTCGATCACGCTTCAGAAAGTGTGAAATACCCGCAAATCGCACAATTTAGCCATCTTGATTTGATTTCGAAGACTTCAACGGTAAGCGACGCCTTTAGCACTGGTCGTCGATAATTGCGGACAGTCAAGAAATGAACGTGGTTGTGAGTGACCCAATACTGGCGTCGATCAGTCGTACGATCGCCACTGCCGCCGACGGAATCAATGCGCTGGCGGCCTGTCTGGAGGAGAATGCGGCCTTGCGCGGCAGTTTTGTCGATGCAGTCGAACTCGTCGCCTCCAAGCGTGGCCGGGTCGTTGTCGCGGGTGTTGGCAAGAGCGGGCACATCGGACGCAAGATCGCCGCGACGCTAGCTTCTACCGGTACGTCCGCCTATTTCGTACATCCGACGGAAGCAAGTCACGGCGATCTCGGCATGATCACCGCCGAGGATTTGCTCATCCTCCTTTCATGGTCCGGTGAGACGGTCGAACTCGGGAACGTGCTCACTTACGCCAAGCGCTTCAATGTCCCGGTCATTTCCGTCACGTCGAATGCCGACAGCACAATCGCTCGCAACTCCACGATCCCAGTGATTCTGCCGAAAGTGCCGGAGGCATGCCCACATGGTCTAGCTCCGACCACGTCTGCAATACTGCAGTTGGCGGTGGGGGATGCTTTTGCAATAGCCTTGCTTGAGCGGAGGGGGTTTTCGGCCGAGGACTTCAAGACGTTTCATCCGGGCGGCAAGCTCGGTTCGCAGTTGCTGCTCGCCCATGAACTGGCCCATTCGGGTGAGGCTGTGCCACTTTTGCCGATCGGCAGTCCGATGAGCGAAGCAGTCATTCAGATGTCTTGCAAGGGTTTCGGGGTCGTCGGCGTCGTTGGTGGCGACGGTGAGCTTGTCGGTGTCATTACCGACGGCGATTTGCGGCGCCACATGTCACAAAATCTTTTGCTCCTCACCGTCGAGACCGTGATGTCGCACATGCCTCGCGTGATTACGCCTGGAATGCTGGCCAGTGCAGCCATGGAAATGATGCAATCGCAAAAGATCACGGTGCTGTTTCTGGTCGATGACGTTGGCCGGCCGTCGGGCATCTTGCACGTCCACGATCTTCTGCGTGCCGGCGTGGCCTAAGTCAAATGGTGCCGCCCGGAGATGGTTGACGAGCCCGCCTCCGAGGAGAGCACACCGTATGATCTAAGGTGGACTTAAAACGCCGCTTTGGCTTTGGCAGTCCATCACGGAAATGGGAACGCGTTTGGCAGTGATTCACCGAGACTTCGACTATCGCCCGGACCTGGACGGTTTGCGAGCTGTGGCGATCTTGCCTGTGCTCCTCTTTCACGCAGGCTTCAGTTCGTTCTCAGGCGGGTTCGTCGGGGTCGACGTCTTTTTTGTCTTGTCCGGGTTTTTCATGGCGAGGATCATCCTCACCGACCTCGAGCGTGGCAGCTTCAGCTTTGCGTCGTTCTACCTTCGGCGGATGAGGCGCATCTTCCCGGCATTGTTCTCGATGATCGCCGTTTCGGCCGTTGCGGCATGGTTTTTGCTCATGCCGCAGGAGTTTCGGTATTTCGGCGATAGCGTACAAGCCGCTGCCTTATTTACATCGAACATTCTGTTCCGAAGCGAGAGCGGCTATTTCGATCTCTCCTCAGAGATGAAGCCATTGCTTCATACCTGGTCTCTGTCTGTGGAAGAGCAGTTTTACCTGATTTTTCCCGTCGCGGTTTTTCTAGCCTTCAAATTTGCACGTGGGCACATTCGCGCAATCGTGTTGGCGGTTGCGCTCTTGTCCTTCGGGGCAAGCACTTGGGGGATTGTGCACTCGCCGGAAAAAGCATTCTACTTGCTGCATTTTCGCGTTTGGGAGTTGCTGATCGGAGTCCTTGTTGCCATTGCGCCGATCTCGGCTTATGGGCACCGCGGCTCACAGGCATTGGCGGCACTCGGACTTCTGGCAGTTCTCCTGGCCGTTTTCCTCTATTCTCCTGATATGCCCTTTCCCGGTATTTATGCCGCAGTGCCCTGCCTCGGTACGGCCCTTGTGATCCACGCACACTGTCGAGGCGGAGCGATAGGGCGCTTACTGGGTAATCCCGTTTCGGTCTTCATCGGACGCATCTCATACTCTCTCTACCTCTGGCATTGGCCCATAATCGTGTACTTGCGCTATGGCCTTGGTCACGAACTGACAACCGGATGGGCGCTGACCGCCGTGGCAATGTCCTTCGCGCTCGCCTTCATTTCATGGAGGTTCGTCGAGCAGCCCGCGCGGTATGGCGTGCTGGCATCCTCGCGTGTCGCGATCGTCGGCGTGAGTAGCGCTGCTATTTCTTTTGCGGTCGCCTTCGGTTTCATTGTCAATGATTTGGAAGGCATTCCCCAAAGGTTGCCCGAAAAGGCCCGAACGCTTTACCAAGCCACCTATGATGAGAGCCCCTTCTCCTCTAAGCGGTGTTTCACTGATTCAAATGGAGAAGGTCTGACACCGGTTCAGATAAGGAGAGGGGAGATCTGTCGGGTCGGAGTCGAGACTGCAGGCGAGCCGCGGTTTCTCGTGTGGGGAGATTCTCATGCCGCTGCGATCGCTCCTGCGATAGATCTTGCCGCTCGCCAATTGGGTATATCGGGCATGTTCGTTGGGCGTGGATCGTGCCCGCCCTTGCCAGATACGGATTTCGCTCCTCCGGGGGCGGTCAAGAGATGCGTCGATCACAATTCCGCAGTGATGTCGCTAATCGAGAAGAGAAAGTTCGCCTTTGTTTTCATGGTGGGCTATTGGCCCAAGTACGTCCACCGAGAAGAGCTTCCGGGTCAGGGCATCTTCTTTGACCCTGGCGTCGCACCCTCCCGGACCGATTGGTCTATTCCGGTCAGGAAGGGACTTGATGCGACTTTGACCAAGCTCGCTGGGCAGGGATCGAAGGCGATTCTGGTGATGGATGTACCGGAGATGGGATTCGACGTTCCCGAGGCCCTCGCACGAGCGGCCGCGTCTGGACGCTCGCTCGATATAGCTCCTTCTGTTGAATACACCAACAGGCGCCAAGCCTTGGCCCGGCGGGTCTTGGCGGATGCGGCCAAGTTGAGCGGAGCCTTGGTTGTCGATCCGATGAGCGAAATCTGCGACGCCTCCAGGTGTCATGTTATGCGAAAAGGCACCGTTCTTTATAAGGACGGAGATCACCTGTCGGCGAAAGGTGCGGAAAGTCTCTCAGCACTCTTCCGACCCGTGCTGAGCATGATGCGAGATAGCGTCCAGGCTGCGAGTCGCTGAGCGGGCGGCGGCCGGTACTCGTCCACACGTGAGACAGTTCTCCGTCCAAGAATATTGCGCCGCGTTCAATCTTATACTTCGTATATTGTAAATCCGAATTGCCACTGACAAGCGCCGCTGTTAATCTCCGGTCAAGGTGTAGTCACCGGGGGGCGGAAGTTTGCATTTCGAAGATGACGGATTGCGGGTCGCGACCCTTGAGTTTCTGGTGAAAGTCCTTGCAACACAACGGCTCAGGGACGATCCCGATGCGGACCTCAAGCAGGGCGTACTCAGCGCATTTGAACGTATACCGCTGCAATTCGTCTGCAGTGAAGTGGAACGGGCCGAGATCAGAGCAAAGATGCATGCCGAGGCAAATGCAATTCTGAACTGGGCGGTGGAGGGGCGGACGACCACGATCTCGCCGATTGCGGTTAGGCCGCTATCTGCCTCGCATTACCGCCAATGGCGATAGTTCGGAACGCGCGCGCCGCTGTGATTGACCGCTCGCCGTCGAACGGGGGACCGCCTATAGCGGCTGTTCAGCCATAGCGCGTTTCAGGAAAAGACCGTATTTCTCCGCGCCCGTTGATGCCGGATGTCCCTGCGATACGCCACCGCTCAGCACCGCGGCTGCCGCGGCATCGAGGTCCGTGTGCGGATGCACAAGCGTTATCAGAGGAGAGTATCGTTCAAGCCATTGATTCTTGTGGGTCTTAACATCGAACAGGAGAGAAGGAACGTTACAGAGGAGACTGAAGATCGCCATATGATATCGGCCACCAATGTGAAGTCGGCAAGTTGAAATTGTCTCGGCAGCACGTTCAATGCTTGCTGTCTCAGCAAAGATGCCGCCACGGTCGATGATCTCTGCCTCATATGGAGAGAATCGTTCAACTGCATGCGTAAGAACAACAGGCCGAAGCTTCCACGCCTCGCAAATCTTCAGTGCAGCTTTTAGAATTTCGACGTCTTCTTCGGCATTGTTTCTGGCGCCCGTGGTTATCAGGCAACCATCGCGATCCGCGACGGGCGCCGGCGATATCCGAAGAAATGCAGCATCCGCCAGAAATTCGATCCCGTAATACTCCGCCGAGATTTCGTCGCGTGCGGCCACATGGCCGAGTTCGCGAAAGAGCCCTTTGAGATAGTCCGATCGTTCGCCTTCGTAGATAGGTATCGTTCCGTTCAATACAGCAAATGGCTTCCCTAGCTTCCTGGCGGTAAGAATAGGAGTGAAGAAGGTTGCAAGCCCTTCTGCCGTTGTCCTGTGGTCCAACGATCCCTCTGGCTGAAGGATCACGAAATCGGCGGCCGTTATATGGTCAACAGCGTCTTCGCCATATGCAGTGGAAAGTCGGGTCTCAATGTCCGAGAGTTCATATCCTCCAGCGGATGTGGAGTTCGGGAACTCCTTTCTGAAGGCTGCGAAGTTGAAACCGATGGACGTAATCTCAGCCGCGGGGAACGCATCTAGAATTTGTTGCTTGAGACCCTGGCTGGTCAGCCTGCATCCGATATTGATCCTGAAGTCTGTATCGTTGAACAGAGCAATCTTGATTCTCGAGCCAGACACTTCTTGCTGTCGGCAGGAGCTTGCGAGCTCGTCAACGAAGCTCTCGTAATGCCGCCAAAAGCCGGATGGATCGCCTGTCGATATATGCTCCCGGCAAATCGTGCGGGCGTCCGAGTACCTTTTGTCTGCCACGAGAAATCCTACAGCGCGCCTCGCTCTGGAAACGTCTGCCCCGCGTCCTGTAGCCGCCAGCACCAAGTGCCTTGCAGCTCTGTCAGGATTCGAATTCCTCAGTTTTTTAGCGAGCCGCCAATGTATGGCGGACTTTATCCCCTCGAACAAATTCTCGTGCTTTCGATCAGGTTCAGGATAA
>Ga0228710_1008020_pt1 | contig 15336 bp, 7 predicted proteins | sample MedpolnodulmetaG_FD_177995 | JGI IMG/M metagenome (GOLD analysis project Ga0228710, IMG submission 177995) | Root nodule microbial communities from Medicago polymorpha collected in Santa Monica, California, United States - pink nodules | ecosystem: Host-associated > Plants > Roots > Nodule...
AAACCTGAAAAAAAAAAAAAAAATTTAGAAAATGAGGTGCAGATGGATCTGCAACACCCTAGTTAAATTAGATTAAAAATGAAAAATTACAAGAGAGTTGTGGCACACAAAGCCTAACCCAACAAGAGTAATAAAAAAAACATATTAAACAAAACACAACCCAAAAAGGTTCCCGAACACAAAACACAACCCAAAAGGGTTCGCGAACACAAAAACTTAATCAGATTAAAATCAATATATACCATGTGCACAATCCAGCGAGCCCGCGTACAAGCACGAAATCAAATTGCAAAAGAAATAGGCGCATAGATTGACTTAGCATCAGACCAAGATTCTTGAGAGTGGGGAGTGGATCCGACCTCCAACACGGTAATTAACGAATCCACAAGCACCAATCATTTACTACGATAATCCACAACAAATTAATAGCCATTTCTGGCCCAACAATCAATCACTACGGACGGAACTAGATTTCATGACGAGTACGACCACCCAAAACACTGACGTTAAATCTGTTGACGAAACCAGAAAAACTGCAGATTTCATCAAATCTGGAAGAATCAGAAATCAACAGGCGGAGCATCAACATAACAACATGTTCACGGAAGCATAAAAACACAGATCTGACCCCAACAACACATAGCCAAATCGAACTAACAGAGCTGCGATTTCTAACTTCATGTTTACCAGTGTTTTTGATAAACAGGATTGCTAGTTATAAAAGGTTACTTGCAGGATCAAACTAGAAATCCTATGACATGTTGTTGTTGTGTAATATTTTTCTAGAAATTGTTTCAATGTTCATCATATTGTTATGTTTTGATTCGATTGAATCAAACAAATTCTTAGTAATTTGCTAATAAACTTGACTTTAAAAATAAAGATGAAGAAGTTTAAAGAAAATTAAATTGCATTGCATTTAATAAAGATGGTTCATCAAATCATGTTTCATACATCTTTTTACTCTTTTTCTCTATGTTGGATAATTCGAGTATTAGAAACATTGCTAATGATTTGTGACCCTTTTTTCCTGTGAAAAACTATTATATATACATAAGAAAAATAACTAACAGACTAACGGTCCTAAACTATATCTATTCGACAGACTTGGCTTTTGCTTTGACGTGTTTTGGACATTTGATCTTGTCTCTTTAGAGAGGATTTGAATCCCTTCTAGTTGAACTCAAAGACTGGTTGAAATATCTTCCATTGATTCTTGGTAAGTTTAGTTGCATTCATCACACTTGCAGAAACTTCTCTTTAACTTGACAAGCTTCCTGTCGAAAACTAACATTAAAAATATAGGCTAACACTGTCAGAACAACTAGATGTTGGCTGCGCTTCTGTTGAAGGAGATGTTGAGAGAAACCATAGAGCAAATCTGGGTCAGATCAAACCCAAAAAAGAGTCCCACATCCAGACTCTTTGAGAGAACCTGAAACATCTTCGATCATGACTAGATCCAAACGAAAGCCATCTGAACGAACAAAGATGGAACGAGAATGATGCACATACATATTTTAAGGTTGCAAAACTCAAACACGTTGTAGACAAAAACTAACCGCGAGAGGCAACAACTTGGCACTAGAGTTGGAAAAATGGTGGTGCGGAGGGCCCACGCCACTCATCAACCACTGGTTGCGACTTTTACATCTTAAAAGTACAATATAGAAGATGAAAGATGAAGAGGTGGCAACTACTTTAGAGAGAAGTCAAGATGCGTTGGTGGAGAGATAGGTCTTTTCCACATCATATGATTACCTTTATGGAGAAACATTTGGAAGACGAAAACTACACCTTCAAAATTGGAATATAGCACAAAATTTGCAATATAGTGTTATATGTTATTTTTGTACATTAGTGTCCTGCAACTCAAATTTTCTTGAAATAAATATGAATTTATAAACACAAAAAACATAAATTCAATTTTTTTTTCTTTCAGTAGAGATGGTTATAATATTTTATCAATTTTTAAAAAATTTCATTCAAATAAAATATATGAAAGCTCGACATGAATCGACTAAAAAGTATGAGACAAAAAAGTGAAATTTTTCAAGGCACCGAAAGTCTAACAGATTTTGTAGACAGGGTAAATAGAAAAGCTGGTACATTTACATGATCAAAATCATATTTAACCGTTAAAAACACACTAATAATTTTTTAATTTTCCTTCAAAAAAAATTTTAATTTGAAAACAGTAACTCGGCACTCAAAATTAAAAAATTGAAACAATTTTCTTTTTGCCAAAATCGTTTTTCCAAAACAAAGGATAGGAATTAAGAAGAATCGTTGTGTTGTGTAAGAAGCAAATGGAGAGAAGGAAAGCGAAGGCAGTCTTCATGGCTTTTGGAACTAAAGGCGACGTCTACCCTCTTGCTGTATGTAATCTAACTGCTTCTTACTATTCAAATTTTTATACTTCAATTTTTTTTTTTTTTGTATCTTTACTCAATGAAATGCATGAGTATATAAACAGTTATGTTATAGAGTTAAAGGGTGTGAGTGTAAATTAGTTTTACACCGACATCTAATAAGAACTAGTTACTTTGTCATTTAATACAATTAAAGTGAGATGGTTTGACAAAACTATAAGAGAAGGGTAGCGGAGTTGACAATGTTGCGTTGGATGTGTGGTAAAATTAGACGGACTAGGATAAAAAATGACAATGATATGTACCTGACCCATGTAGGTGACCCCACTTAGTGATTAATGATAGTAGATCAGAGTAGAGATTAGAGATATGATATATGATAGAACATTATGATGTCATTTGATCCATGTAACCGACCCTAGTTAGGGGAATAAAACTTGATTGTTGTTGTCTTTGGTGTGACAGAAGAATGAATTCTCATTGAATGTCAGTGTAAAAATAACAGTTCTCATTGAATGTCAGTGTAAAAATAACAGTTCATGTGCTTTAAACTATACACCTATGTGGTGTATGATTGGTTTGCCTTGAAAAGTCTGATTTAGAAAAGTTTTGTTGATTGCAGGCCATTGCCGCAGCTTTTGCTTGTGATCAGAAACAATACGATGTGATTCTAATAACTCATTCAGCACACGAGGTTTGCGTTGATTATAGCATTAGTTTTCTAGTCTCTATTAATTTCTAAGAATTGGTTTAGTCTTTGTTGTGATAGTTGGGTTAAGTTTAATGTGTCTTTTGACAATCCTGCAACTTTTAGGTTACTCATGTTGAAACTATAGATTAGCCATCCAAGAAACTGTTGTTTTGATACTATTGATCATATGAATAATTCTGATGTTGATAAAAAAGAAACATTAGAGTTGGTTTTCAAATTCCGATATCGAAGTTGGTATTTCATCTTTAGTGAGGAATTCAACGGTAGCATCTTTAGTGTCTGTTAGATCCATTGAATCAGAACTTGATAGACATCTCTTGAAGAAGACTAAGATGTTCGATTATGGCTCTGTCAATCTACTTGACAAACTGTGAAAATCATTTCCAGCATGAATTTGGGATTGGCATTACAGTCATCTACATTGGCTATCCACAAAGACGTACTGAATAGGTTGGTTCAAGTTAATATCATAAAAATAAGTAAGAAGACTTCATTCATGATTGGAAGTGATGGTCCTAATGATGATAATGTTTTGCAAAAACTTTTCCATACTACAGGGTTCAAGCCTTGGGCTCTAAGGGTTGTAGATCTTACACAGAAAATTAAGGACAATGTTGAGAATGCTACTGTTGAAATTACAGTCGCAGAAGGTGCTACCCAATTTAGAGGTTTAAGTGTTCATTACCATTTGAATCTATTTGCAACCTATTCTTCCCTAATGAGATCTCGTCTAGTTATTTACCAACCAATTTACTTGTGTAGCTATTTTTGACAGGAAGATGATAAATAGGGCAAGTGTATTAGTTTTCTAGTCTCTAGAAATCCATTAGTTTCTAGTTTCTATTGATGTTTTCTAGTCTCTCACACGTGATGCAATCCTAGCCTCTCTTTTCTCTCTCACGCTCGACCTTCCTCCTTCTCCATGTCACACACCCACCTCCCTTCTCCGTCCAACACCGCATTTCTGGCCTCTGATATCTCATTCTCCGAGTTTGGCCTCCAACAGATATTACATAACAAAAACAGTATGAATCTTCTTTTTTCATTGTTAGGGTTTTTTGATTTGGGATTTTGATTAGGGGTTTGCTTATATGACTCCAACTGTATTAAATTAGTTGATTGATTATGCGATTGAGATTGTGATTAATATATTTGTATGGTGAAATTATTGTTGGGGATTTTATGTTACTCTTCAAAATTGGGGATTTTGTGGTACTCCTGAAGGTGATCTCGGATAAACATTTACTTATCTTTCCACTTTTGATCATTAAATATAATGCATTCTTGTGGTTGGTTGTGATTACTTGATCTCAATCACTTTTCTCCTCATACTTTGCTGCCATGATGCTTTGCTTATATTTTGCCAATAAGTGCGTGTTGTCGATAGTGGATGACAGAAAATAGTGGGTTTTTCAAAGTCTGCCACGCAACAGTGATACAGGGCCGCTTTTGACAACATTTTGTACTACAAATAGTATATCGCAGAACAATAGAGACATTTTCAAATTTAGCTACCCTAAAACGCTATAACGCGGCGGTCACACTACAAAACATTATCCATAACTTTTCCAGTGATCCTTATGTTGTTCCATACAGGTACTTAAGAAGTTTAGTTCCTTTCTTATTATCAACTATAGAGTTGGATTTGGATACGACTATACTTGTTTTGTGGTGAGAAGCGCACTTTCACAAGTGCATCGACTCTCACCAGTTTCTCCTAACATTTGTAACTCAGATATTTTAGTTTTCCTTAAAAATGTGCCATGTAAACTTTGAAAGTTACAAAACGCACACCATAGCTATAGGTTGGAAAATGTTGTCTTGAATAATTTATTAGTTTCACTCATGAACTGTTAACTAGAGTGTTAGATTAAGCAGTAAATATGTACTCCCTCTGGTCAATATTATAAGCAAATATTGCATTTTCAGGTTCATTGAATCAGTGATGTATCTGGACCATATTATAAACCAGATACATCAACTATTCAATAAACCTGAAAGGACAATGTTTGCTTATAATAGTGACTGGAGGGAGTAGTTATAATTTGTAGGTAAAAAACTGAATGACAATATTCAAGTAAAACGGGTTGTTTGTTTATAAATTGCTTGCACTAGTTGGCATGTTAGCCGATTCAACCTTCAATTTTTACCTCAGATATTTGAATGTTTGATTTCACATCCAGCTGATAATTGAATCTAGTTTTTGAACCTTCAATTTTTACCTTTAAGAACACATTTTGATCTTGTAATCCTTTAAGAACCTGCCATGATGCTTTGCTTATATTTTGCCAATAAGTGCGTGTTGTCGATAGTGGATGACAGAAAATAGTGGGTTTTTCAAAGTCTTCCACGCAACAGTGATACAGCGCCACTTTTGACAACATTTTGTACTACAAATAATAATATCGCAGAACAATAGAGACATTTTCAAATTTAGCTACCCTAAAACGGTATAACGCGGCGGTAGCTGTTGTTTTACCACACTACAAAACATTATCCATAACTTTTCAAGTGATACAAAGAAATGATATTTTGTTGTTACAAGTCTTCTGACAAATCGACCACTGTGTTAAAATTATGCAGTTCTACTTCCTTATATTTGCTTTTCTTACTACTAGTACCTGATAGTTTGATATTTGAACATACTATTTCCTTGCAGAGCTTAAGTCCTCACTTGGGTGAAAAACATGTTGAATTCTGCGCAGTTTCATCTGCTCCGGTTCTTTCTGCTGATCGGAATAATGATATTGAAGGTTTGAGCTGTGTACTTGGTTCTAGTCATTAAATGCAGAGAACTATAATAAGAGGAGAATCTATAGTTCTAATGGGTGTTTTGTTATATCAGAGGAAGCAGAGTCATCCTTTTTATTGCAGAAAAAGAAAATTACCAGAGATCATAGAAGAGAATGCTATTCTCTAATTGAAAAGATATTTGGAGATGGTCTGAGCTTGGATGGTGATCTTATTGTGATAAACTTTTTTGCTCTGGTATAAATTGAGAACTATACTTGAGATTGGTTTTTTTGACAAGTTTTTTAGATCATTTGGGATTGACAGGGTTTTGATTGAAGTTAAAACTTGTTATTGCTAGTGGCAATTGATTTATTGAAATTTTCCAACAGCTGCATGGAAAGTTGAAAAATAATTTATGTAAAACTTTGGTTGTGTTTAAGGAGACAATGAGATGCCTAATACTAGGGAACGTATAGTCATCGGTCATATCTTAATTACAAACATGGTGGTGTAGATTTTGTAGTATATGTTTCTGATAGAAAAGTACAATAATATTTCCATGAAATAACATTAAGTGGAATATTCTTTTGAATTAATGAATTAGTGAACTGCTATGTGGTTAAATAATTCTTAATTCCACTGCATGGTTAAATGATCTGGTGATTGAGGATATATTCATGATTGTTTAGGAAGGATGGAGTCTTGCTGAATGTTTTTCTATCCACTGCGTTGTAGCTGCACCTTATGTTGTTCCATACAGGTACTTAAGAAGTTTATATCCTTTCTTATTATTAACTATAGTTGGATTTGGATACAACTATACTTGTTTTGTGGTGAGAAGCGACACCTTCACAGGATCATCGACTCTCACCAGTTTCTCCTGACATTTGTAACTCAGATATTTGAGTTTTCCTTAAAAACGTGTCATGTAAACTTTGAAAGTTACAAAATGCACACCATAGCTATTGGTTGGAAAAGTTGTCTTGAATAATTTATTAGTTTCACTCATGATCTGTTAACTAGAGTGTTAGATTAAGCACTAAATATGTACTCCCTCCAGTCAATATTATAAGCAAATATTCCATTTTCAGGTTCATTGAATCACTGATGTATCTGGACTCCATTATAAACAAGATACATCAACTATTCAATGAACCTGAAAAGAGAATATTTGCTTATAAAAGTTACCAGAGGGAGAAGTTCTAATTTGCAGGTAAAAAACTGAATCACAATATTCAAGTAAAACGAGTTGTTTACTTATAAATTGCTTGCTCTAGTTGGCATGTTAGCTGATTCAACCTTCATTTTTTTACCTTTATGAACACATTTTGATCTTGTAATAATTTATTTACTGTTTAGTGCACCTGCAACATTTGAAAGACAATTCCAAAGAGAACTTCCTCTTCTCTATAAATATCTTACTGAAGCTCCTTCGGGTAAGGTATTTCTTAAGTTACTATGTTCTAATTTTTTTATTTTTTTTTGGAACAAGCGGCATCAATTTTTTTTTTCCAACCATCTTGTTTCCATGCAGGTTTGCTGGAAGGATGTTATTCATTGGATGTGGCCCCTTTTCACAGAAAATTGGGGATCATGGAGAGATGAAGACTTACATCTGAGTCCATGTCCCTTTACTGTTAGTTGTCTTTTCTTTCTTTTTCAGTTCATTTAGTAAAATTAATTTATGGTAACTTGTTTGTGCTTCAAACAATGTCTGGGCCACCTTTCACAAGGCATGTATCCTTGAAAAAGAGTATGGGGCACCCTTACTCTATTGATCTCAGGCGGCCATTTTTTAATGTTATTGTGTTGATTTCAGGATCCAGTTACAGGCATTCCTACTTGGTATGATAGGCCACAATCTCCACTTCTGATGTAAGTCACAGATTCTGAATGCCAAAATCGTTCTCAACAAAATTAGTTTCAATGAACTTCTGTTATGGAACTTTGAAAGCAGCTCCATATTCATATTATTGGTGTTGTTATCTGAATGTTTCATGTCTTATTTGTGTACCACGTTAGATCTGAATTTTTAGGAGTTTTTCATTAAATTTCCACCGAGCATTTTTGTTTTGTTTTGGTCATACACATCACAACACCTGATAAAAAAATTATTTCCTTTTGATGCAACTTAATTGTAGAATGTTTTTTATTTACATTTAGATAATTACGCGGTCACATAAATTTACATGGTCTTTTGAACTGATACGCAATATTAGGTTCTTGTCTTACTGTGTGTATCTGTATTGTTCCACAGGTATGGCTTTAGTAAAGAAGTTGTTGAATGTCCGGGTATGTTCTTGTCTTCGATAAAATTTCATTTACTATATGTATATGCCATTGTTGTAAATATAATAGAATTAATGTTCAACTTTCCAAGTAGCTTAGATTCACTTTATAGAGGTTGAATAGATTCACTTTATAGAGGTTGAATAGATTCAAGTACGTATACATCTCTAGAGGTCATTAATGAAAGTCACATAAACAGTAAAAGCCAGAACTGAGTCATGAATTTTTTCTACTTGTGAACATATACGGTTTAAGTAATTAGTTATATATGTTTCGCAAAATTGACTCTGAAACTATTTGCAACAGTCAAATAGCTATACATATTATCTTTACCCTAGTATTTTACAAGAAGACTAATTGAATAGAGATTGGTTCACACACATTTTCTCCAAGTCTCGTAAAAACTAGTCCCTAAATATTAGGGATTTAGGTATTTGAGTTGAATTTGAATTGTGAATAGTCTAGCTTTTCAAAATTAAATGCTGAGAGGGTTTCTCTCAAGCAACCGAAACATTTCAAGTCTCTAGTATACTTGATTTTAGATTTTTAGATTTATTTTATCACCTGATTTATTTGAGCCCGTTTACAGCATATTGGCCATCAAGAGTGCGGGTTTGTGGTTTTTGGTTCCTTCCTATTGAATGGCAGTTTACATGTACGAAATGCAGAGAAACATCGTTATATGATACAGATAACCTATGTCCACGTCATTTAGAGATGCAAAATTTTGTAAAGGCTAAACCAATTTTTATTGGGTTGAGTGCTATTGGAAGGTACAGCTTGCTTCAACTTTGTGTTAAACATCACACAACATAGTTGATATAGTAATTGTAATTATAGACTTTTTAAATTTGACGTATTACTTTTTTACTTGCAGCATGGGTTTTCTAAAAGACCCTCATTCATTTATTTGTGTTCTCCAGGCAGTCCTCAGCACTACAAATTATAGATTTATTCTCTTTACGGGTGGATATGAACCTTTAGAATCGGTGGTTCGTATAATTGCTTCCGAAGCAACATATGAGCAGAATAATTGGAGTGAAGATTGTGTCCCTCTTTATAATGGCCAACTGTTATGTTTCTTTGGGTGAGTTTTCTTTAGCTACTTATACAAACTTAAAAGCTTGATTGAAAAGGGGGGGTTCCTTATAATAGATTAATTATGATTTCCACAAATAAAATTCAGCTTTCAGGGATTTTGTAACATGAGTGGCAATTATAGTTGGATTCATGGTATAGTTTAGTGGAACTAACCATTGAAATTATAGTTTCTTTTGATTTACTCTAATATTGAAGAAAATGCTAATTAGTCACCCTTTTTCTTTTCTATCAAAGAATGATTTGTTTTTATTTAATATGAACAGTTCCTTACCATATGGTTGGCTTTTCCCAAAATGCGCTGCTGTGATTCACCATGGAGGCAGGTAGGATAACTCGTATTCTGATCTATTGGTTGTTCTGATGTTATGATTAAATTGAAGTATTCAAGAGAGATAATTTCTAATTGATGTTTTTGTGCGGAATGATCATCTGTAATTAGTGGAACTACTGCTGCTGCATTACAGGCAGGCACACCACAGGTTAGTAATAAATATGATTTTAATTAATTTTTTATACACTTTGTTAAATATGGTTTTAGTTTCTATTTCTAATAAAATCAAAACCTTTAAGTTTTGGTCTTATAATTTTTTTTATTCAGTTCTAGTCTTCACCTTTAAAAATATTGCATGCCGTTAATCTCCATCGTTGTGTTCAAAGACTAAAAGCAAGTAACTTTTGTAAAATATAAAGATTAAAAATGAATATTTTTTTATAGGGAGTACACCTGAATGACTCTGTTGAGATATTTACCTTTGATATACTATTCTTTATTTCCATTCTTGTGTGTATATCTTTGTGATTGTAAATTAATCACATAGATATAGATTCTAATTCTTCTCCATATAATTAAGGGATCTTGATTGTAATCCTATTGTTATAAATAGACAAGGCAGCAAGGTCCATGTGCCACTGTCTGTGACTCCTTTTACCACGTTGCTTGTTCTGTTTAGATCGTCAGTCCCTCCTGTCATTTTCCGAGCAATTTGTCCGACCCAAATCCTTAGAAGGTTTTCTTCAATGCCTCTTTTTCCTTTGCTTATTTGATTGTACATCTTTTCAGTTTTTTGTACTGGCGTCGCCATGGAAGTCAAAATCGCGAATCTGCAAATTGAATCGGTATGATTCTTTGATCTTGCTAGGCCTGGCTGTATTCGTGCATTAGTGGAACTTTCACTTGGTGTGAGCGTTGGAATCTTCACATAGAAATGGTAGAATCGTGCGAGTTGACCGATTCTGTTCGTGTCTATGCAGAGTCGTGGTTTGCAGGTCAGCTATGCGACCTGAATCCTTAAAAACAATGATTGGCATTAAAAAAAAAAACCTACATAAAACGTTTAAATCACATTAAAGGGTAAGTCGTTTAGTTTGTAATCCACTACACCTATTAATTTTCTGGAAACCATCCCGATAATGTACTCTCATTTGAATTTCTCTCTTTTTTTCTTCAGTCACTCACTGCTGCTTTCTGCATTTCCATCTCATAGAATCGTACGAGGCAGCAACCCTCTAGTCTGGTGCAAGTGCGACCCTTATATCCTATGCAGCAGCAACCTCTTTGACTCTATCCCTCTTTTTTCTGCAGTGCTTTGTTGGAATTTCTACTCCTTTTGATGTCTCAGTTACTTCTGCAAGTGCATGGAAGAGTATATGCCTGAAAAATGCTGTTGGTAAAGAAAACAAACACTCAAGAAAAATGTGCATTATTAAAAAACAAACACCCAAAGCAAAAACTCATAAAACAATTTAAAAACAAACAAACCTACGTTTTTTTGACCCCATTAAAAGCTTTTGTATCTTATCCTTTGCTTGGTCATTGCCTCATAGATGAATCCCATGGTTGGTTGTAAATCTGAGTCATCCAAAAGAAGCGCTTTAATAAGAGCCGATGAGACCCTCAAGCAAATTACAATCTGCTTCCAAAATATATCTAGAACCACATATTCAACAATATTCCATATTTCGACTTTTCACTTTTGCTAGACTTCCATTCCCTGGAAGTGAACATTCTTATCAAAGCATCGCTGTTGTTCTATAATCAACCTAAAGTAAGGTAACATGTTGCAAAGCGAGTAGTGCCTTGTCTCAACAAATCAATATGTTTTGTGTGAAATGAGGGATAATAGAAATGAGACAGTTATGGAATAAATATAAGATGTAATTTTTTTACCCTGTAGAATTGTCTCTCCATGCACTGATATCATGTTCTCTAAGTCTTCTAGCAACATAAGCAGTGTCTGCACAAAGTGTCCAATACAATCTTTTTCTCGTTTGCATCAACATCTCACCGGTAGGGTTGTAGTTTGTTGCATTGTCTATTATAACTGGAGCGAAATTTTCTTCTCCAACCTCTTCAACAATCATCTCAAAGATTTTGTCGGCTCTTTTTAATATGTTGGATGCATCAACAAAATTCTAAAATACCGTTTCCTTTCGACTATTCCCAATTAAGTTCAGAATTATTCTCCTCCTCTTATCAGTCCATCCTCCATCTGTCATTATAGTACACCCAGTTGTCCTCCATTTAGCCCTACGTTCTTCCAAAGCATCATTTGTCAACTTCACTAGTGGGCTTAAATCCATTTTCATGTTGTGAAATTAAATACACATTCTTATCTCCTTGCTGAATTGAATGACATATTGCATTGTTGTGAAAAAACCTTGCAATTGTTTGACATGCATCATTTCTGACCCTCACACCCTTTCATGTGTTTAAAACGTGTCTACACAGACCCGACATGCAAATCATGCCTCTTCTCAAACACAAACTGAATTGACCGACGTGGACGATTCTACTGTTTCTACGGCTCTGCGCGGAGATCCAAGCTTCCCCCGCCAATTTTCTGTTCTTCTCATGCATGAACACGGCCAGACCTAGAAAGATAAAAGAATCACATGATTCCAGGTGAAGAGTTGCGATTTTTACCTGACATATTCTTTGTTGTTGTGAATCAATTCCTGAATTCCTTTGTTGTTTGAATCTTGATACATAAAGAGGTCCATTGGAAAGAGTTAGTTTATGAGTACAAATTACATTTATTTGGCTGGATATCCTAGTGATCAACGTTCAACCTCTGATTGTGATCTTGTTGGAGGAAAAAAAAAATCTTGGAAAAGCAAGAGTTGTTGCTTGATCCAATATAGAGACTGATTATCAATATATGACTCTCACTACATGTGACTTTATTTGGTTGGAACAACTTCTTGATGATTTAAAGTTTTACAAGTCCGAGTCAGTCAATGAGTCTTATTTGTGATAACCAGATAACTTTACATATCGCATCCAAAGTCTTCCATGACTGCCACTTTATCCACCAGAAAATTCTTTTCAGATATATTGTTACGTCCTTTACAAACTCAAATGATCAATTACATGATATTTTCACCAAGTCTCTCAGAGGCCTGATGATATCTTTATCTTATATATGTACCATGATTGATGCATATGATATATATTACATGCACTGGCCAGAGGGGCAATGTTGAGATATTTCCTCTGATCATTAGAGGAAATACTTCCCTTTATTTCTGTTATGTGTGTATATTTCTGATTATAAAGTAATTAGGTAGACAAGGTTTTCATTCTTATTTTTTTTTTTATAGGCATAAGTTTTAACTCTTATCCCTGTTGTTATAAATAGACAAGATTGAGGGTTAATATCTTAAGTAATTAAAATTTATCTTTGCATATTTATACACCATGAATGGGAATGATGTTTTTCTCTTAGACATCGACCAATGGACCAATTACTCGAGGAATGCGCAATTGTATTTATAGGAAAGTTGAAACATTCTTGACAGGTTCCTATAGCTGCGAATCTGATTTTCTTTAGTGAAATATTAGGACTTTAAAAATGTTTCTTCTTTGCCAGGATTCTTGTAGCATAAAATTACTCTTAGACCATGTTGACGTTTAAGCATTGGTTTAGACCATATATGTTGTTGCCTACAGAGGGTTGTTAGACTGCATTTACTTTTCCAAATAAAATTCTCTTGAAGCTATTGATCATTCATTTCAAGGTGCACTTGACACGGCTTTGCAAATTTGCAGGTAGTGTGCCCTTTTGTGCTAGATCAATTTTATTGGGCTGAAAGAATGCATTGGCTCGGCGTTTCACCTGAACCGCTCAGTAGAAACCATTTGCTTCCTGATAAAAATGATGACAGAAGTATCCAGGAAGCTGCACATGTACTATCGCGTGCGATACATGATACAATATCATCAACAGTAAGAGCACGGGCCGCAGAGATTGCTGAAAGAATATTTCTTGAGGTAATATATTCCTAAATTAGATGATTTTATTTGGAGGTTAATGATTATACACCAACAATGTAAAAAGATTTTATTTAGTTATTAGAAATGACAACATTAGAGAGACGGTTGGGGTAGCACCTGTATTCAAAAAGATGGTGGAAACTAGGCTTATGTGATTTGGACATGTAGGGAGAACTCCTGTGGATTTCGTAGTAGGGAGAATAGATCAGAATGGAGGGGAGTCAAATCGTTAGAGGTATAGGAAGACGTAGAAGAACCAGAAGAGAAACTCTCAAGAAAGATCTAAAGATTAATGAGTTCGATAGAAATATGGTATTTGATAGAACATTATGGTGTCGTTTGATACATATAGCCGACCCCACTCAGTGGGACAAGACTTGGTTGTTGTATTTAAACACGTCTTACTATGTCTAGTATTTGTTGAAATATTTTTAGAAGTGATATAACAAAAGTAATACCATGGTAAGTTATGATTGGATGACATTGGGTACTAACTTTTCTAAATTGTTGGTGTATAGTCATTAACTTTTATCAATGCACTTTTTTAATTTTTAATTTTTGTATGCACCACTATTTAGAATTAAATTACTATATGAATGATGAAATGTTTAATATAGCTGCTTCCTTTTCTATTCTATACATTCTTGGTTTCTTTTTCTTGTTTTCTGGTCAAATAGCCTAGTCGAACTCAAACTTCTGCATATCTAGTCTTTGCAGCTATCAACTGAGTAGTACTTACGAAACTCTTGGTTTATTTTATTCAATTAATTTAATAATTCATAGCGAATAATTTAAGCCTTTTCTCTGAAGTATGATCTGATTCAAATCTGAAAACTCTAACCATAAGATGTATAGCTTTAACACATTTTGTCGCTTACACGATCCTTCAACTTGCAGGATGGCGTATCAGAAGCAATTAAGTACCTCAAAGACGAGCTTGGTTTAAGTTGAGATTAAGGAGTTAAATTCACTCATGCTTTTCTTCATCTTTAAGTCAAATTCATTGTAAATGTGTGCACATTAAGGAGTTAAGTTTACACTTGGTTTCACTTAATTATCGTAAAATTGATAGTTACAAAATCTATTAAAAAAGATTTAGAGATTAATGAGTATGATAGAAATATGGTATTTGATTGAAAAATAGTTATGAAAAGTTGGTTTGATGTTTCATTTGACACCTATCTTGTGTTAGGCGAGCTTATCTTGAGCTATAGATGTGTAATTTCAGTCAAATTAAAAGAAAGCATGTTCTGTTTATTATGTGAAAACATTTTTGTTTATTTGTGAAAACATATTTTTTGTTTTGGAATATACATTTATTTTAGATTCCTAATACGATGAAAGATGTTTAAAGTCATTGTGGTAGAGAGAATATAAAATGCTAGTAAGGAATGATGCATTTTTTAGGAATAATGAAAATAGTTATTATGTCATTTTATTGTTTTTTGAAATGCAATACAATTGTTCACTTAAAAGTCGGTTTCTCCTTGTTAACAAGTAAACTAATATAAATTTTAATAAATAAAAATATAAAATGTTTTCACAAAGGAAATGGGTCCTAGGAGATAGAGGTGTCAATATCATTAGGCTTTGAAGTTTAGGCCCCAGCCCACATAGTAAAGGGGTTTGAAAGTGTGATTTTATTTTGTAGGGACTAAAAACAAAACTGTGAATATTTATAGGGATTAAAAACTTAATTAACCCAAAAACTTAATAGAAGTATTATATTAACTAGACTCTAACCCGTGCGATGCACGGATTTTGTAGAGTTTCATATATAAAATATCAAATTGGCTATATTATTACTTGTAGAGTTGCATATAAACTCAGAAAGAATCAAACTAAGTGACAATTGA
>Ga0228710_1008021_pt1 | contig 15332 bp, 8 predicted proteins | sample MedpolnodulmetaG_FD_177995 | JGI IMG/M metagenome (GOLD analysis project Ga0228710, IMG submission 177995) | Root nodule microbial communities from Medicago polymorpha collected in Santa Monica, California, United States - pink nodules | ecosystem: Host-associated > Plants > Roots > Nodule...
AGTACTTTGATTATGGATCCTGTACACTTGAACAAATTGTTTAGCATATCCAATTGATTATTTTTAATACCTTGTTATTGTCAAAACTCAATAGGTGACTTGTGAAACACCCTTTGTTCCAACAAAGTGGACGCCTAACTATGAAGGCCCATGTGCAATGACTTTTACAGCTATGGATGGTGACAATCTCGCACGTCCAGTGAAAGCCGATGCAGTCAAGAAATACTCTGTCGAAAAAATAAAAGCTCGATAAGTTGCAAACCTGAAAAGACGGCTTAGGCAAAAATGAGCGTCTCGGTGGACTGAAAACCCGAAAGGGCGGTCCAGGCAAAATGTAGAGACAAAAAAAAGATATAATTATCCTGATAGGTTGAAACCCGAAAAGGGCGATCTATGCAAAAGTTAAGGACCATGACAAAGTAACTGCATCAGTCAGACACGGTCCACTTGGGGCATCCAATTATCAGAAGACCTCCGATTCGAAGCGTCTGTAGACCAAAGAGTCGGAACAAAAGGCAATCTGCATCATTCGTACACCATCCACTCGTGGCATCCAATTATCAAAAGACATCCAATTTGAAGCATCTGTAGCTCAAAGACTCGAACCAGGGGCAATTCAAAGTTGTTAGGGAGAATAGCGGTTATCGTGTTCAATGTACCCTTCCCATTATATTTACCATTTTCCAAAATTTTCAAAGATCCGTGGAACCACGCCATTGGCAGGTTACCACCCAATTCATCAAGTTTGAGTCTGTGCCCATTTATTTGGAACTCTCATTCATTCCATTTGCATAATTTCTTCCATTTTTTATGGCAATACTTGAAGCAAAAATTTTCAAGACACAAAACTTTTTTTTACATTTTTTGAAAAGTGTGAACAACAAACATACCTTCTTTGAACTCGTGAGTAGTTGAAGCGTACATCAGCATCCGCCTCGAGAACGGTTACATTCCGGAGAAGAAACATGGCTAAGCACTATGGACAGGACCTCAGCTACGAGCAAGATGCAGTCATGATCCAGAAATACAAAAAAAAATCAAAAAGCTTGCTAAGTCGAAAACCTGAAAAGGCGACTTAGGCAATAGAGAGCGTCCCGGTGGACTGAAAACCCGAAAGGGCGGTCCAGGCAAAAATTAGGGGCATAAAAAAAGAATATACTCCCGGTGGATTGATAACCCGAAAGGGCGATCCAGGAAAAATTAGGGATTTTTCAAAAAAAGCATGACTGCTGAGGCGCGCCAATGGAGGAACACTCTGCGTTGGTCTACAAATGGCGACTTCTTCCAGACTTTGGGTCAACAATGAGCTTTATCCCCAAGAGACATCAGTTGCTACCTTATACCGGGTTTTACCCCGCCAACGGCTCGATTTGTTCACAATAATATCATCTCCAAGGAAGTTTGTCGAGTGTTTGTACTACGATGTCAGTCCGCCTCCCATCTTACCTGTTTTGTCTCGTTTCATCGAGTTCGCCTGTCATATGCAATTATACTGTCGTACAGTCATCTACAGTTTATACAATCATACAAATCACATTCATTCATACAATTATAAATTCATACATGATCGCATTAGTCACCCAGAGCCCTGTTCGGCCGTATCTCTTCAGATCAATCTTTACTTATCTTTGTGTCAAGCCACAAGTTCCAACAAACGAATAACTTGTAATCATCATTTTCATCAAAAGTGTCGTCCCCAGTGTGCCTGGTCAAGAGATGTCGCTAATCAATCATTTTGAGTGGCAAGTCTAAACAACCAGACAACTTGCATCTTACCTTTTATCTTTAATCATATGCCAAGTGGCAAGTCCGAACAACCGGACAGTTGGCATCGCCCTCTTATCTTTTATCATATGCCAAGTGGCAAGCCCGAACAACCGGACAGCTTGCGTCTTCCCTTTTACTTTTACCGTATGTCAATTGGTAAGTTTCGACCAACAAATAGCTTGCATTTACCCTTTTTTTACCTTATGTCAAGTGGCAGGTTCTCCATATGAACAACTTGCAAATGCTTTCAATTTTCTCAAAAAAGTGTCATTCCCAATGTGTCTGGTCAAGAAATGTCACCTGTCAGTTTCAAGCTACCAGTCCTAAACAACGGACCGCTTGAGTTTACCTTTTTATCTTGTTTCAAGCCGCCAGTCCTAAACAACGGACCGCTTGAGTTTACTTTTTTATCTTGTTTCAAGCGACCATTCATAAACAACGGACCGCTTGAGTTTACCTTTTTAATCTTGTTTCAAGCCGCCAGTCCTAAACAACGGACCGCTTGAGTTTACCTTTTTAATCTTGTTTCAAGCCGTCAGTCCTAAACAACGGACCACTTGAGTTTATTTTTATCATGTTTCAAGCCGCCAATCCTAAACAACGGACCGCTTGAGTTTACCTTTTTAATCTTGTTTCAAGCCGCCAGTCCTAAACAACGGACCGCTTGAGTTTACCTTTTTTGTCTTGTTTCATGTCGTGAGTCCTAAACAACGAACCGATTGGGTTTGCCTTTCTTTCCTATTTAAGCCGCCAGTCCAAAACAATGGACAGCTTGAGTTTATCTTTTATCATGTTTCAAGTGGTCAGTCCTAAACAATGGACAGCTTGAGTTTATCCTGTTTCAAGTGGTCAGTCCTAAACAATGGACAACTTGAGGTTATTTTTATCATGTTTCAAGTGGTCAGTCCTAAACAATGGACAGCTTGAGTTTATCTTTTATCCTGTTTCAGGTAGCCAGTCCTAAACAATGGACAGTTACCTTTCTTTATCATGTTTCAAGTGGTTAGTCCTAAACAATGGACAACTTCGGTTTTTTTTGTTGCCATGTTTCAAGTAGTCGGTCCTAAACAACGGACATCTTGTATTTACCTGTCATTCTCTCAAGTGTCATCCCCAGTGTGTCTGATCGAGAGGTGTCACTAAAAAGTTTCGTCTCCCTTAAGCTATCGTTCCGAACCGATATGATAGTACACAATCATCTTCCCCAGTAAAACTACAGAGTCGGATCCCTTTTCTACGAATTTGGGTATCCCTTTGTTCTTTCTCATTCCAGTCAAATCATCTTTGTCGTCCTGCATTCATAATTACATCACGAGCATTCATAACATCTTAGGTCAAAAATGGTGTACTGGTATTTAAGTCTCTTCGACTCGTCAAATCAAAGATTCAATCTTCAAATCTCCGGACGAAGAAACTTAAATAGGGGCATCTGTCATACCCCAATTTTTGACCTAAGACACCACTGACACGTGTCGTTTGACCCTACATCCATACGTCGTCTGACCCTGATCGGTCTCTGATTTTCAATGAAAATTTCGGCATAGAGGTATTTTAAAATACCTCATTTTGGTTCCGAGTCGGGCCCTCTTCTCTCTTTAATTTCTTCCTCATTATTTCCATCTTTTAATCTTCTTTTTATAAAAAACAACAAGATCGTTTAATTTTTATTTTGTTTATTATCCATCTTTTTTAGTTATTTCACCTTTAGATAAACCCAAAAAAATCAAGTCTACATAATCTTTTATTATTTTTCATTTTTATTTTTAATTTGATAATGTCCAAAGTTAGTCCAAATCCAAAATCAGTCAGTCTGTTGTCTCAATCCTTTTCACGCGCCTCATACAGGTTGTCACAGCCTCATCTACCAAGTTCATCTGCATCATAAGTTCAGGAACAGATTGATTATGTACTCCCCGAGCCAGGAAATTCTGTTCAAACCCTAAAATCAGAATCCTGACCCTATAAATAGAACCTGCACAATACACAAAAGGGGACGGACAAAAAAACCAGAATTGCACTACTATTTCACAGCAGCAGTACACAAATCACAGTCCAGCGCTTCCGATCCAAACCCACAGGTAAATTCACAAACCAGTAACATAATCAAACAACAGTTTCGACACAGCACCAAAACAACAAACGCAAACCAGTCACGATTCAAAACGCAACCGTTACAGTACCAGATCGACATCATCGACCGCAATCAAACGGAACCCAACACAATCAGAACAACATCAACGGCAATTCGACCGACGCCGCAAACAATCACTCCAAACATCACGACTGGAATCAAACAACAACGCCGCGGCTCAACCAAAACCGAATCGGTCCAAAGGTGAGTTCTATGTGCATATTGTTTTTTTTAGATCTAGGTGTGTTGGTAGGTTTGTAGGAAATTTTAGGTCAAGAAAAGTATAGGAAGAAGGGTAGAAGAGAAACCAAAAAAAAATTGAAAAAAAGGAGTTGTTTTCACAACTCCGGCGGCGGCACTGCTGTCTAAAACGACTGGCCACCGCGTCGGACATCCTCCGACCGCCTTTCTCCTCGTCGGAGAAGATGAACAGAGAGAAGAGAGAGAACAGAGCATTTTGCTCTAGAAATAGTGAAGAGAGAGAAAGCTGAAATGAAAATGAGGAAAATCCTCATTACAGCCTATTTATAGGCGCTCCCCGTTCACGTGCGCGTGGGTGCACCACTTGCTATGTACCCTCGTTTCTCCTAGCTTTCTGATCACAATCAAACGGCCCCCGATGCCTTGATCTTTGATCGGATGTAAGCTGTCGGACTTATCTGACGGTTTGGATCGATTCGAGTTTAACCCAACCGACCCAACCTACAAACCGACCCGGTTCGGTCCCTTTTGCATTAAGCCCAATCTTTTTTGCTATTCTGCATACCCCATAACACTGTTGCACCCCCTTTCTGCATTCGTTCATTTTTTTTTCTTTTTTATCTTATTTTGCTTATCATTTCATGCATTTTTATTTTTAATCACATTTTATTTTACAGCATCTCATATTTGTTTAGTTCTGTTTTTTTGCATTTTAATTTTAATTTTTAGGCTTTCTTAATTATTAATTTGTATATTAAGCTTGAATGTAAATAATTCATGCATTTTAGTTTAATTTTATAGCAAGATATTAGAATGTAAACTAGGCTTCATGTAAATAATTATCTATTTCCGTCATTTATTTTTCTGCAGACCATAGCAAGTATCGTAGGCTTTTATGTAATAGCTTTAGGTGCATGTGTGCGTGTGTGTTTACCTTTCACGCTTGGTAGTCTAGGCTTGGTAGTCTAGGTTAAAAGGTCCTCGTGGTGGTCCAACACCACCATGAGGTATCTACGCTTTTACTTTCTTGCTCCGATAGTTTTAATTTTAGTCTTATTATTCAAAAAACGCAAAAACATTCGCATAATCCAAAAATCACAAAAAAATCATTTTTTTTAATAAACCTTGATTCAAGATCAAGTGAGCCGTTACTTTTCAATTTATTTTCTTAATCAAACATTAATCAATTTAATTCAATTTCAAATATTTTTCTTCAATATTAAAAAACACAAACCAACTTATTTGCCATTTGGCTTTTCATTTTAAAACCTTTTTCAAAACTAATAAAAAACACACCACCAATCAAACGTCAATTTTTACCCCGAACTACGAGGTTTTGATCTCTCACGGGTACGTAGGCAAAGGACACTCGTCCTTCCAAATCAATAAAAAATGTGATAAATAGGTCCCTTTTTTTCCTTTACCACTTTAATTACTTTTTTCAAAACAAGCGAGTTATAGCACATTAATTAAATAAAATCCAGAGGTCCCCGTAGAGTACTACGGACATAAAGGGTGTTAACACCTTCCCTTTGTGTAACTAACCCCCGAACCCAAAATCTCTTCAAAGGGGTATTTCGAACTTTTTTCCCCTTTTCTCTTAAAATTAAATGTTCAGTCGTGAAATAAAATAGTGAGTCAAACGCTAATCAAATAGCCTTGATCTCCAAAAGATGACGCGACAAACACCTCTGATTGTATATCAAGTGTTCAACCAAACAATTTTCTTTGTAATCTTTGTTTGTTAGAAGTCTCTTGCTTATGTGCTTGAGCATTGAAAGTCTCTTGCTTGTGTGCTTGAGCAATTGTAATCTTCTGTGATTATAGTGAAAAATCTCTTGTAAGTGACAAGGGGGCATGACTACTTCTGGATTGTGGAAGGAACCATGATAAATTGTTTTGTATCTTTCTCTTCTCTCTCTATCTTTATTATACCCGCTGCATTTAACTATGAACATTGCTTCAGGTTCTGAACTCTATCAAAAGCTGAACTCTGAACTTAGTTAAAAAGAATAAAAAAAACTAACACAATTCAACCCTCCTTCTTGTGTTTTTCTCACCTTCTACGACTAGAGGGTTAATCCTACATTGTTTTTGAGTTAACCTTTTGTTTTGGTTTTTACGTGTTGTTACTAGTTCTATTGTAATTACTTTTGGTTCTCTCAGTTTCTCCTAGTGCTTGGGGAAAGCTTTTTATTTTATATATAATTTTATTTTGATTTGTTTAAAAAAAAAAAAATCTCACATGAAATAAAAAGGAATGGAAACCGGAAATATTTGTTCAGACCTTTTTGAATGGGTTTGTTTAGACTAGAATTAGTGAAAATGAAACTCAAGAATATTGCTTAAAACTTCATAATTTCGAAAAGAAGAAAAATATAGCTGGAAACCGAAAATATTTGTTCAAACATCATTATTTCCCTTCATAAAAAAAAAAAGTTAGCTCATTATTTAAGGGAAAGAATTATATATTGCTGAAAATAAGTTCATTTATGATTTGTTTGCAAGTTTGGAGGGGAAGAGAAGGAAAGATTTGAAAAAAAATGAAAGAGTAAGTGGAAAAAATAGAGGACGTTGGAAGGAGGGGCTTTGGGGGGCTTAATTTTTGTTTAAAATATAAAACCCTCCTCATTTGGGGAAACTAAAAAATTATATTGGAGGAGGATTTTGGGGGGTTTGAAAGAGTTTATATGAATTCTTCAAATTTAATATATGTTGATATAATATTATTAAAATTAAAAATATATTAAGCATAAGCATTAATTTATCACTCTCTAAAAAATATTCTTTTAAAAAATATAAAAGATTTCTCAATTTTCCCTCCCTCCAAAGTCTTCTCTTTCCCTCCCCTCCAAACTCCCAAACAAAGTCTTAGTCAAGAAACATAATCTTCGGCTCAAGTTTAACTCAAGAAACTACTTGAATGGGTTAATTGTCATTGTAACATATTATAAATGAAATGTATACTTATCAGTTATTGGGGGTTCTATTCATTAGCTCCACTAATTACTAAAAGAAGAAAAGCTTGATCTAATGTTGACTCAAAAATGGATTAGTTCCCACCACGCCTCTAAAGAAGGAAATATGCATTATTTTCTGAACTTTCATCGTTAGTTTTTTTTTTTCTTTGACAAGTTTGAGGTGAAACTTGTTACGTAACAAAAGAAACGTGTATCAATTAATTAACTCTTACTTTTAAGAAAATAAAATACAAGTTACATGTCACTTATTTTCTATACATTATTATAGTTGAGACGTTTAACATGAAAAAAGGAAATAATGCATTTGTAGTAATGTTCCTTTCAAAAAAAAAATGCATTTGTAGTAATGTTATTATCACTCACTTTTCCATACGTAAAATAAACTCCATGAGTGCATACGATGACACTTCTTCCCCTAAAAAATTATAGATGATACTTCTTCTACATGTAAGTCAAAAAATTGCGTCTCCCTATCGCCCATCTTCTCTCTCTAATTTTAGAAAATTTAATTGATAGTCGTTCATACGAGTGTTAATTTCTATAATAAAGATAGGTTAACATCCATAATGCGTATATTCCTTTGTACTACTCTAAAAATTTTCAGTTAATCAAATATGTGATATAAGTGACCATATTTTTCAGTTGTATGACCACATTTAGAAGCTGAAATATGTGGTCACGCAACTCAAATGCGCGTGACCACTATTTATCCACTTAGTTAACCAAATAAATTCTAGAAAAACTGTGGCCACACAACTAAAAAAATATGGTCACACATACCATATATCTGGTTAAATTAAATTTTTCAGAGTGGTACAAAGAGGTGTACACATTAAGGGTGTCAACCTATCATTACTGTAATTTCTATATTTAAATTTTGATGGTTTATCAAAAATGTAACGGAAGAAAAAATTAATTTTGAATTAAATAAATGATTGTTTTTTTCTACATTTGATTAATAAATTACTTCACAAATAATAATTAATACGATTTAACTCTTCTTTTTTTTTTACATTAAAGACAAATTCATTAACAAAAATCTGCGAATAAATTAAATACTAAGACGGTAGAAATACAAGGTTAAATATCTTTGATCCATATGTAATCTAAATTATGAAGAGCATACTTAGCTAAATAATAAGCAGTTTGATTTTGCTTCACGCCTAGCATGCAAAAAAATTAAATTACGAAAACAAGCATTGAAATTAATACAATCTCCAATAATAGAGCCAACATATGTGAAAGATAGTTGATGAGCATTCAACACCAAGACTACCTTAGAAGCATTTGATTCTGCTATAAGATTAAAAAAAGACATGTCTTTCAAAAATTTCAAACACTTCCGCATAGATAAAGCTTCTGCAACCTCTGAATTTGGTAATGATAAAAACTTGTCAATAACTAGCAGCAATGACAACGCCTTCATTATCTCTCACCACAACACCAATATCTCACTTACCCCCTTCTATTAGACATGCTGCATCAACATTAAGTTTATAGAAACCACTAAAAAGAGGTGTCCAGTGAACATCAGATATTAGCAAAGTTGGACATTAGTGTCTCCAACAACATCATACTAGCACTCTTGAAAATCACAACGATTTAAATCTAATCACTTATCACTTATATACATACATTTAAGAATAATACAAATTGTTGTACCAAAAAAAAAAAATAATACAAATTGATCTATATGGTCTTCTTCTATCTAAAACAATGACACGTGTTTTTATGTTGTACAAACCATACAAATGAAGTTTTAATGACATTACAAATGGAATTGGTTTGACCAATTTTTAAATTGGTTTTAACTGGCAGATAAGAATTCTATTAAAATAAAAAATAGAATTGAAAATATTATGATCAGTGACCTCTTCATAAGTCCTTATGTTGCACATGCCAAAAAAAAATAATCACAATAGTTGGATTACTAAGAATATCTGACTTTAATATTATCTACCGGTGAAATGAGGTTATGTTGCCTCAAAAAAGATAGAGTCAAACAAAGTGGTTTGTAATTAATGGACAGCGTAAAGAAACGTATGTGTATCAAAAAATTAATCTTCAGACGTATTGACACCTTAATCCAAAACTTTTAAGGGAAAAAAATGAAGAAAGTTTACATTGCATTTCATCACATATTTTGTATCTAATTCTCCTTAATTTTATTTTTCAATACTCTTAATCCCTCCTTTCATTTTTAATTAGTTGTCGTTTTATGACATTTTACAATAACCAAGACAACCAAAAAAAATTATTACTTTAGTTTTTTTTTTTGTTACAAAAAAAAAAGTTTTTAACATTTACTTTAGTTTGATAAAATATAAAGTTTTTTTGTACAGAATGTTATTTTCAAACTTTACCCAAATTACACAGGTTATTTCATGAATATGTTTTTAACAAGGTCAATGTTATTATGAAGAATTTAAAATTACAGAATGAATTGTGTTTTTATTTTTACAGAGACTATATTTAAACTTCCTCCAAATTATAGGGGATATTGAGCTATTAACCTGTAGAGTATTGTTTTTTTTAGGGAACTCGTAGTGTATTGTTGACAAAATAACACTCCTTCCTTCTGTTTAAAAATAGTGTCGTTTTAGTAAAAAAAAATTGTTTTAAAATGAATGTCACTTTTAAGTTTCAATGTAATAATATTTTTTTGTTTTCAATTGTACCATTCAATTAATACTATATACACTACTTCCAAAGTATTATTTTTTTCTTTAATGAAAAACAAATCAATAGTTGATAAGGATAATTTGGTAAAATAACACTTCTCTTTCTTTTAATTAATGCATTTATTAATATGTGTATAATTGATTTTTTTTTCCAAGTAGCTTAGTAACTAGAATTCACCTTTTAAGGTAAATAATTTGGATGTTCGAGGTTCGAACTACAATGCTGACATATAACAATATATTGTCTCTACCAACTGAATTAAGTTAAGAAAGACATAATTCATATTTATTACTCCTTCCGTCCCTATATATAAGCATATTTTGCCTCTAATAAAAGAATGTTTATATATAGGGACGGAGGGAGTACACTTTAAAATCGTCAAGCAAATAAAAAATTATATATTTACAAATCCGATAATTAAAAAGATAAGGAGGCATAATCATATCATGAGTTATGCTATATAATGAACTTGAAGTTTGCTATGCATATTGCGAAAACAAAAGATAATAGAGCTATAAGATAAAATCTTCATAAAAAATGGCAAAACACATTTCCCAGTACTGTCTCTTGACAATTTTATGCATTGCTTTGGTTCTAGCTTCAGGTAAGAAACATATGAACTTTGAACCTTAAGTTTTATTTCTTTTTCTTGCACTTCGGTTTTTGTAAAAATAAATTAGGAAAATATTTGCTTAATTAGTTCAATTGTTTATTATATTTATTGATCGAAAAAAATTTGATATAATCTTTTACATTGTTGTAATGTAATTAACATTATATAAATATAAATCTATAGCTTAATTCTTCAAAAGAAAAAACTATAACTTAAATATGCGTTTTGAATATGTGAATTTTATTTTTGTGGCAGGATCAACACCAGATTTGACTGGATGCTTTTATCCTACGTTTTGTGATGGCTTTGCTAATTGCAACGCAAAGTGCCGCGAAATGGGGTTTCTAAGAGGAGTATGTGCTGACCTTCCGGGAACCATGTCTTGTTGCTGTTTCTAATGAAATAAATTACATTATTATTTATAAATAAATATTTATAATTTTAGTAAAGACGGCATCAACTAAATAAGAAACATCTTCCTCCAAAGCTTTTATCTATATATGTTTGAAGCATATATATCAAGTATGGAAATAAGAATAAGTGGAGAACTTGAAAGTATGTGGCCAAGCTCAATGTGAAATAAAGCAAGAAAGAGCATATAATAGTGTGTTGGACCAGTAAAACAGTTGCTAGCAAGGTCTTGAACTAAATTTGTCAAAAACGGAGTACTTGTCAAAAAAGCATTTCCATAAATAATATCTATGTACTAAATTTGTGAATTAGTTGATAAATTAATAAGATCTAATGATATATGTATTCTAACTTATGGTAGTAGAGAAGATTGTGAGTTCTATGAGCACAAACTACGATAATAAGTGGAAAATACAACTTATATAATTGTGACCAGTTGCAACGTAAGTGTTGGAAAAAGCTTATCAGATATCAGATTGATAGATAAGATAAATAATTTAGGAAACAATTTGATATTGAGTGGCATATTTTAAGGACCAACTTAATTTTTAATGAATAATTCAGGGATTGACTTGACAGTATAAAAATTTGTAATGACTTTCATTTCAAAAAAAATCAATCAAATTTTTCCTATATACGTAGAAGCTAACTTGAAACTCCACGTCAGATATTTAAAAGTAGTCACGTACTACCAAGATGTAAATATAAATTGGCTGGGACTTTGCTTTTGATAAGTTGAATTAGTATTTGTTCAGGATTTAAAAAAAAAAAACATTTTTGAGTAAAAAATAAAAAGCTATCAGGATTAACTTTTTTTAAAATCTATTTTTCTAAAATACAAGGTAAGACATGAACTAGTTAAAAATCATTTTTTTAAGTGATTTTTATGGATGGTAAACAAACATAAATAACTACATATATTTTTATAAATCTCTCTAAAAAACATCTAGATTTTTTTATAGCTAAAAAAAAGTACTCTTGTAAAGGTTTACTAGTTGATATGTTATCTTAAAAAAACGACAAAAGAAGAGAATTGATTTTCTTCTTGTTCCGGACATGGCAAATGCTCAATCCGAGCTAGGATCCATATCCAACTGAAATTCGACGTAGGGCGGACCTATACCATGGACACGCCCTAGATCCCAATGGATCGCGGTTCAGACTCTCAATTTTGACTTTCCTATCCAGATCCATGATGTAAACCACCTCCAAATCCATACAAGTGTCCTTTGTGGACACCTATTAAGGTGAAGGTCTAAACATTAAAAACCCTACTCATTCTCGATAAATACTAACTAGACACATCTACCGTGCGATGCATGGGTAAATTTTATCGAATTATTATTGATAATTATTGTAGTTTAAAGAAACATTATAGAATATATTGATATGAATGTTTGTTAATTATATTGATTTTGCTTTCAATTTAGGATATAAATTTTTTTAAGCGAGAATATTACTTAACTGTTTTAATACTTTTTAGCATTATTTGAATACTGAAAATAATAATGGTATAAAATTAACAAATAAATGAAATAAACTACTTACATGTAATGTCTGTCACACTCCTAAATTAAAAATAAACAAAGGAGAAGAGAGTTAGAATAGTGAAATGAAAATAGAATAAAAATAATACTTTATAAATGATAGAAGGAAAATCATGAAAATTGTAGAGCTCGTTCGATTCATTATTGTCATGCATAAGAAAATTTTGTAATTAAAAATATGCATGGAAGGGTGGCTAGCTAGGCTAGTCAAAAAGTTGTGTCGGTCCATTCGTCATTAGATTTGTTGGGAAAGAGGAGTAAATCTTATAGTTCATGACTTGGGCAAGCATAGGTCAAACATGTAGTTCAACGTTTGTTCATGCTTTGTCTTAGCCAAACATTGTCTTGGTCATGGTAAAGCAAAATTTCTCCCATTTTCCCCGTCCCAACTAGCATGGCGGGGATGGCTAGCTTGGCTAGTCAAAATCTCGTGTTGGTCCCTTCTCAGAAAAACTTGTGGCCTTGTAATGATGTGGGGCGACTTGCATTTGCTTACAAAACTCTTTCATGGTATTGAATTTGGCTTGAATTATATCCTCGAATTCTCTATTATGTTTGAGTCGAGTTGCACTGTAAGTCAATAAAATAGTTGTGTTGGTCCCTTCTCAAAAAAACTTATGTCATTGTAACGTTGTGGGGTGACTTGGATTTTCTTACAAAAATCTTTCGTAACATTGAATTTGGGTTGATTTATTTCCTCGAAATCTTTGTTGCGTTAGAGTCGAGTTACAATGTAGGTCAATAAAAATAGACGTGTTGGTCCCTTCTTGGAAAAAACTTATGCCCATATAATGTTGTGGGGCGACTTATGTTTGCTTACAAAAATCTTCTGTTGCATTTAATTTGGGTTGATTTATATCCTTAAAATATTTGTTGCGTTTGAGCCGAGTTGCAGTGCAGGTCAATAAAAATAGTTATGTTAGTCCATTCTCAGAAAAACTTATGCCCTTGTAACGCTGCGGGGCGACTTGCATTTGCTTACAATATTCTTTCGTGCCATTAAATTTGGTCAATTTATCTCCTCGAAATCTTTGTTATGTTTGAGTCAAGTTGCAGTACAGTTCAATAAAAATAATCATGTTGGCCCCTTCTCGGAAAAACTTGTGCCTTGTAAAGTTGCGGGTGACTTGCATTTGCTTGTAATGTTATTTTTGTTAGGAAAGGGTGTGTCATTGATGGCATGTTTAAATTAAACATTAATATGAATAAAATTTCTTCTTCTACTTATATGTTGTGTGATTTTAATATTTGGCATGCAAAACTCTGTCACGTAACTAAACGGATTATTTCTAACATGAGCGGATTAGGATTAATTCCGAAAATGTCTTTAAAGGAGTTTGAAAAATGTTAATTTTGTAGTCAAGCTAAAATAACAAAAGATTCGCATAAGTCAATAACTACAGAAACCGAACCTTTTGATTTAATACACTCTGATATATACGAACTAGGTTGTAACTTTCCTAGAAATGGAAAAAGATATTTTATCACTTTTATTGATGACTGCTCTGATTACACTTATGTGTATTGATGGTCGGGTTAGGCAAGTGTACCAAATCGTTTACCAAGTGATAAAGTGATAAGTGAGTATCGTATCCACAGGGATTGTCGTTTCTTCCAAACAACTCGCGTTACTTATTTTAAGTTTGATGATAAAATAAAAAGATAAGGATTAAGAGATTTGCAGTTTTTATCTATTTGCAACAGAGCAATTTACCTGCTTTTGGTTGCAGAAATGTAACAGTGGTTAGAGGATTCTTCGAATCCACCTTATTTATTTGTTGGATATTAAATTAACATACATGTCGCATCTAGTTATTCTAAGTTAACTACCTATGTGATGAGATCGTGGGATGTTTCTACCCTAATCGGTCGTCAAGTTGCACCAGCTAATCGCACAGTTATCATTATGTGTTGGATCTTACTCTCCCAATTGATTAAAGGTTATCTTTCTGATGGCTAAATGCACATGTTGGTCACACGGTAATCTTTATGTGTGGAGTCTTGTTAATTCAAAGGTAATTGAAGAATGAACTTAAATTGGTCTTCGAAGCATCACTTAAATCGACGCACCACGAAGCTAAATAAAGGACAGACTTCGAAGGAAACAATAAATAACCAAAAACAACATTGTGATCGCCCAAAGGAAACAGAATCACAGATACCACTGAAAAACAATCGACAAATCGATGCAAAATAGAGCGCAACACTACAAGGAACAAAAATAAAATAAAATTGCAGCACGAATAGGAGACGAAGAAATACTAAAACACAAAGTACCAAGAAGTACTCGCCCGCTTTAAGTTACATCCAAAATAAAAATCACTAGTACTTAGGATGCCATGTACAACTCGCCCCAATAAATTACATCAACAATGAAGTTGCAGAATACTATAGCGCCAAAAAGGGCTCGCCCAAATTACAGAGAACTATATCGCCAAAAAGGGCTTGCCCATACCATACACCCATGAACTCACCGAAAAACATGCAAAAGCAGATATCGCCCATCTTCCAATATCAAAAGAGCAACGTTATAATTAATCACTTCGCCTTGTCCCAAGACTCGTGTTTGGGGGGTTGTGGACTATCAACTATATAAATCACTTCGCCTTGTCCCAAGACTTGGGCTTGGGGGACTGTGGACCGTCATTATATTCCTAAGGGCTTAAACGCCCTCAAGAAAGACTTTGGAACGCCTAGGCGTTCCCGTCAAAGGTGTCGCCTCAATTGTTATACTTACTCATCACTTCGCCTTGTCCCAAGACTTGTGCTTGGGGGTTGTGGGTCGTCAATATATTGTTGGAACAAGGGTGTTTCACAAGTCACCTATTGAGTTTTGACAATAACAAGGTATTAAAAATAATCAATTGGATAGGCTAAACAATTTGTTCAAGTGTGCAGGATCCATAATCAAAGTACTATTCTTAGAGATTCTGATTGAACAAGTTCAAGAGCAAAGAAACTTATTTGAAGCTTAAAGCATCTGGAAGACTGCGTCTGAA